>Ga0214545_1007381_pt1 | contig 18424 bp, 8 predicted proteins | sample CNSS4metaG_FD_160064 | JGI IMG/M metagenome (GOLD analysis project Ga0214545, IMG submission 160064) | Root nodule microbial communities from cowpea collected in UCLA plant growth center, Los Angeles, California, USA - CNSS4 | ecosystem: Host-associated > Plants > Roots > Nodule | place: USA...
CGTTCTTCAAGTTTTGTACGTTGATGTGGGTGTAAGTGAACATATATAACACATCCAAAAATATGAGGAGGTAAAGAGACTATGGAAGGAAGGATACAATGATCAGACAACACATCAAAAGGCCTTCGAAAGTTAAGCACACTAGAAGGTGTTCGATTAATTAAATAAACTGCAGATCTCACAGCCTCACCGCATAAATGAGATGAGACATTACCATCTATCAAAAGTGATCTTGTCACCTCTAATATATGTCTATTTTTTCTCTCAGCCACCCCATTTTGTTGTGGTGAATAAAGACATGTAGTTTGATGTAAGATGCCTTTAGAGTTCATGAACTTGATTAATTCAGTCTTAAAATATTCCCTTCCATTGTCTGATCGAATGACCTTAATGTGTGCATTAGATTGAGTAACTATCATATGATGAAAAGAACGAAACACATTACACACATCACTTTTATGTTTAAGCAAATACACCCAAGTTACCCAAGTACAATCATCAACAAAACTGATAAACCATTTTTTTCCCATTATGTGTAGATTGTGGGGCAGGACCCCAAACATCTGTGTGGATTAATGAAAAATGAAAAATTGTTTTTTATTGCTTAAAGGAAACACAACACGATGACTTTTTTGCTCTGATACCATGTTAGAAGTGGGTTTTAAGTATAACTCAACCCTACAAAACCGACTTGTAAGGTGAGGTTTGCACCTCACTTATATACTATGAATTCGCCTTATCTCTAGTCGATGTTGGACTTCCAACACACCCCCTCACGTCAAGGTATATTCATCTCGTGCGTGGACAAGAAATTAGTGGGTGGTCCGTTTGCGGCCCGATATCGGATGGAACAAAATGTCCAAGAAAATTCGCTAGGATAGGCTCTAACTTGGCTCTGATACCATATAGAAAAGATTTAAAGAATAATTATGATGTATTATTTCAAAGAATAGGGTACCATATATATACATACAAGAGTGCTATAATTCCTCATCTATTAAAGGAATGAGTGCACACATTTACTCACAAATATAATAATGCCTAAATTATAGCTAGTACAATATTTGACATATCTTAACACTATTTAAACCAATTTTAATAAAGATCTTACTTCCATGTTTTAGATTCTTACTCAAATGCAGAAATAGACAATGAGACAATAGCTTTTTTTTTTCTTCAAACAAAATCGCAATATATTTAAATTCTTGTAAATTTTGTACAAGGGACATCTCCACAAACAACATGAATTTTGTGGAAGAAGACATTATTAGATTTGACAAAGCAGTATTGAAAATCATTAGTCAACAATGGGTGGTCTCTTCGTTATTTTTCCCTGTGTAGCTCACCAACAAAGGGCTCTTACTACTTGATGAAGGACGCATGTCAAAGTCCTCACTCAATTCATCTTCTTTTGCATTACCCCATATGACAGCATAAAATCCAAACGAGAGTATCACTGCTCCAACAACACTACAAAGTTTGAAACAAAACGTAGATGTCAAAAAGTGCATTGCAAAAGTGAATCAAATAGTCGTGTTCTCTGACAGTTTCAAGTGATTCAAATTTGGCAGAATTAAAATCCAACAAGGAGAAAAGGAAATGAGCTTCATACGTTCCAAAATACAGAGCATCACCAAGGAAGACGACACTCGAAACGGCTGCAACCACAATGGACAGAGGCTTAAAGATTGAAACATAAACTGGGCCTTTAAGATGAATGCCCCAAGTGTGAACCAAACTACTTAGGCCTGTGCAGAAGAAACCCTGCATGAAGTGAAAGTACAAGTCAGATTAAACATCATTTCCTTGACTCGTGTATCAATTAAATTTGTGTTAGCTTCTCACCGAATATACAATAGCAATCAATGTTATATCAGGATTTATCTTCCAAGCACTCAAATTTTCTTCTAATAGCAAGCAAATTGGAGCAGATATCAGAGTCCCACTCAGGTTGTACAGGAACACCACAATAAGCTCTGCTGGGTATTGTTTCATAATATCGGTCTGTTTCCAAACAACAGAAATTGTACTTTAGTATTTCTTTGGTGTAATAAATGCTTTTTTGCTATAGTTTTTGTTTTTATTTCTTACAACCAACGACAACATGCCTTTAAGCACAATTAAAGTTAAATTTTATATTTTTTTTATATCATAAAAATGTCAGTTTTTCTAAACATTTAGAAACAAAAAAGGCAGTGAAAAAAGAATCTTTCTGAGTGTGTTTAATACCTGAATAATGTACCAGATTGGAACCAAAAGATACTCAACGGCAAGTAGGGATCCACCAAGAACCCAATTTGTTTGTGCTGTGGATTCCATGGGAGAATGAAGCGTAGGAGATGAAGTTGAAAGGATTATGGAACCCTTGTAGAGTAAAACTATGAGTGCACCTAATATGGATACGGCCGAACCCAGGATTTTGGCCTGAGAGCTTGAGCTTCTCAAAGCTACCTTTTCCATCCTTCAAACAAATGGACCATCAACATAGGTTAGGATAAAAAAGGTAACAATAGTGAAAAACAAAATGCTAACAGTAGTGAAAGTTATAATGATATATAGTTCAACTAAAACACGTGAACAAATGAAAGTGAATACAAATTTTTTTATCGTTTATCTCACATAATCTTTTGTACATTGGTTTTAGGTTAAAAAATATAAATAAAAGAATCTCATATGGGAAGAAATTATTTTTTAATGCTAATAAATAAGGCTCAACTCGATCGGCTTAGTCTGAACACGATTTGGGGTGATTTCAATTTAAAAATAACTGACATAATTTTAAATAAATTTGAATTGTATAACTCGATGCAATCTTAAGATTATAGTGAAAGCATACGTTTATTGAACATTGATGTATTAATAATAAACTGCTTTATTGGATATTCATGACATGTTAAGGTTACTAACACAGGCTAATCCATACTTAAATTTATTGACTTGAACTAATGATATTTGTGTTGCTTTTACTTTTTTTAGGGTATGGATGAATTATATTAACTTGCCTAATAATTTTAACAGCATCAACTTATTAAAAAATTACTCTAAACAAAATTATGAGAATTAAATAAATTGTCCAATTTTGATTATAAGTAAATTATATTAACATATAATAATTTTAGTAGCATCAAGTTATTAAAACCATAACTCTTAGAATAATATATATATATATATATATATATATATATATATATATATATATATATATATAACACATTCAGTAGTTTTTATTCTTTTTAATATGAACATTTGCTCATAAATAAAGCACGATTTAATAAATAATATCACCCGTTAACGTCTAGAATGGACCTTCATTCTCGTTGCATTATTACCTTTCCTTTTATGAAATAAATCTTTAAAAAGTTATTTATTGTGGAGTTCTTAGCTTTAATAATCAATTATTATGTATTTTTATTATTGAAACATTTAACGTGAGGATATTTATGTAAGAATTCTTGTTTATATAAAAAGGAAACATTTTAATAATTGTGAAACTAACCAATTTTCATGTGATATTATAAGAATCATAAAAAGTGAGCTAACCAATTTTTACATAGTTATTATTTACACAAGTGAGGATGTTTTATTAAAGTTATCCTACTGTAATAAAGTTTAACCAAAGAGATTATGTAAATAGGAGTGATGACGATACACATAAAATTAAAATAGGTGACGTAATTAAGTAAAAATAAAATAAAACAATGAGTGTATGTAATCTGTTGTAAGAGAATAAACAATCTCAAAGGAATCTTGTCGGTGGGGTCCAAATTGATTGCCATCAATAATGCTATTTTCTTTATAGTGTCTTTCACCAAATTTGAATTTAAATATACATAAAGTGAAAAGGACATAATTCATATTATTCATCGAAAACTTTTGGACTCTTATAAAGTACATTAGATACGTTAAGGTTCACATATATCTTTCTGTTTAGTGATATAATTCTTGGCTATAATAATTGCGTGTTTCCTCCACTTTATGTTATAAATGTAACTTTAATTTTTTCAACAATAAAAAAAATAACATAAATATTAGTATAAAATATATCAAATAAATATAAAAAAATGATAATTTCTTGATATTACTTGTTCTTTTTTACATTCATCTAATAACCGCATAAATTAATATTTTATTGTAATATAATACTTTATTAAAAAATAGTTCTACCATTGAAATTTTTAGTGAATTGTGGTGTGAAAATTAATTCTTTCTTAACCTTTACGGAGAGTATATACAAGTTATCCAGTCCAACACACAACCAAAACCACTATCCCACAAAATTAAAAAAAGAAAAGAAAAGAAACCACTCTTTTTGAAAGTTGAATAATTTTTAAATAATATATGTTGATCTGATGTAATGAATCAACAATAAAAACAACGTTTTAATCTTAATTTATTATTTCAAATTTTAGGTTAGGTATGTATAATCACTTAAAGAAACCAACGTTTAGTATTTATGATATGACACTATGCCACTCAAATTTTAGGTATGTATAATCTTAATATATGACTCCATTTCGACTTTATTAACATTGATTATTAAGATAATCTTATCCTAAAAAGATTATTTATTATATGACACTATGCCAGTGTAATATATTGTCAAACATACCTATCACGACTTTATTAACATTAAATGATTGCTGATAAAAAAAATAGCATTAAATGATTATTAAGATAATCTTATCCTAAAAATATTTAAAAAATATGGAAAATTAAATATTTTTTTTAATAAACCAAAGCTTATTTACGATAAATTAAAAATGTGAACTTAAATGAACCAAGAAAGATTTTACAAGTTAATCTGTGTATAATTTAATTTTAATTGATGAAAAGCTAATTTAACTTTCGAAAATTTCTTCTCATATCTTATGCAAGTCCAAAACGTATAGATGTTTTCTTCAATTTTATGAATTTGGATTTTCTCATGATTTTAGTGTCCTTTTCTTTTCAAACTATAAAATATATTAATTTTGATATTTTAAAATATAATAAAAAAAATCAATATATTTTAAAATTATAAAAAAATCACAGTACCAACAAAAATAAAAATCAATGAAGTGAAAGTCAATAGAAGTAATGAAGTGGACAAAAGAAATTGAAATTGACTTGCAAAACTTTGAAATAACCGAATGATATTTTTGCAGTTCATGCACCTGAAAATGATAGCCAATATGAAGGTGAAAGCTGGTATGAGGTTGCTGAGAGCAGACGCAAGCGTAGGCGATGTGTAATTCAGTCCCTTATACCCACAAAGTTGAGCTGTCACTCTGCCTCACTCCCCATTGCAACAACAAAAATTAACATCAACATTTATAATTACATGATCATCAAGATTTTTTTTCTTAACTACAATTTTACAATTACTCCAAAGAGGAAAATTACTTGTGTGGAATCTAGTTCAAACCGATCTAAATTGTGTAAATAGGGTAAAAAACTGCATAATTTGATCTTACCCAATTACTCCAAGGAGGAAAATTCTGAAGATGAGAGAGCGGTTGAGCTGTGGAAGGCCTCTTGACCTGAAAAAGAAAAATGCAGAAACAAGATGAAGAATGGTATCGAATTGCATAGAAGAATTAATTTGAATGATAAAGAGATAAAAGAGCACCAGCGAAAGACGAAGGGCAGAGGCAAAAGGAGAAAGAGAACAGAGATGAGATATGAATAAGCGATGAAGGCATAATAACTCAATCCCTTCTGAGTTGCAGCTTTGAATAGAATGTTCACACCAACGTTGGAGCACTCTATGCCAACCATTGCAATGAATGGAAGCACTTCCTTGTAACAATACCTCCCTGTCATCTCTCTCTCTCTCTGCTTCAACTCTTCAGATCTCTTCGGTTATTCTTTCTCTACTAATGTCACCGCTACCATTAGTTTTATTCATTTATACTTAATTTTCTTTTTAGTTCAGTATTTTTATTTTGGTTCTATTTTAATTTTTGTTTGATTTTAGTCTTTTTCTACTTTTTTTTTCTATTTTAATTTTTTCTGTTAACTTTTTTCTATTTAACTCTAGCTGATTCTGAAGACATTATTATTAGCTTGTTTGGATACGTATTTGGACATGTTTGAACACAGATTTTATTTTACAATATAGCAAAGAAAAAACAACTTTTCTTTTATTTTTAGAAAAAATTAATAAATACTTGACAATTATTTTATTTTTAAATTAATTTTAAACCTATGCCTACGCATATGTTAATGTTTTTGTGTTTATTAATGGATGTTGGAAAAAAAATAATAAATAATTTTAAGGTTATAATTAAGTTTTGAATACAATGAACCTAAAAAATAATTTATATATTTTAGAAAGTCATATACATTTATAAAAATACAAATAGTAGACATTACAAAAAAACAAAAAATAAAGCATGTGCAAAAATAACGTTGACTCTATAAAAATATAAAGGATATATAAAAATATGTAGAGTAGACTCGCTAATCAGTGTATGAATATATTAATCTAATCTGTATTGTTAGACTCGTCTAATATGTATTGTTAGATTTACTATTCAGTATATAGACAAATTTGTCTAATGTATATTGCAAGACTCCTTTAATAAAAAAATTGATAGAGTCGTCCAATATGTTTTAATAAACTCATCTAATATGTGTATGAACAAACTCATTTAACGTATATTATTGAACTCATCTAATCAGTGTATGGAAAAACTTGTAAAATGTGTGTTGCTAGACTCGTCTAATATTTTTTATTATACTCATTTAATCAATGTATGAACAAACTTATCTAATTTGTATTGCAAGATTCATCTAATCAGTGAATGAAAAGACTTGTCTAATTTGTATTAATAGACTAATCTAATTTGTGTGTGAAAAGACTTGTTTAATATATATTGTTAGAATCGTCTAATCAATATATGAATGACTTGTCTAATGTGTATTGCTTGATTCATCTAATCAATACATCGACATACTCGTTTAATTTGTTTTGCTTTACTCATCTAATCAATGTATTCCTAGAATTGTTTAATAATTTTTGTTATATTTGTCTAGTCAACGTACAAAATGAATTGTCTAGTATTTTTTGTTAAACTTGTCTAATTACTGTATGAATAATCTCGTTTAATGTGCATTGTTAACCTCATAATTTTTTTTTCTATATTCTTGTAATAAGTGCATGGAAAGACTTATTGATGTGCATTGCTAGACTTGTCAAATTAATATATCGATAGAGTTATGCAATACATATTGTGAGGCTTGTCTTATTAGTGTATGATAGACTCGTCTAATGTCTGTTGCTAGACATGTCTAATTAGTGTATGAACAAACTCGTCTAATGTGTATTCTTAAACTCGTGTAATTAATGTGTGGAATGATTCATCTAATATTTTTTTTTGCTATATTTGTCTAGTGATTGTATAAACAAACTCATCTTATGTGCATTTTTAAACTTGTCTAATCAGTGCATCAACAAACTTGTTTAATATTTTTATTAGACTCATCTAATCTATGTATGGGAATGACTCGTCTAATGCATTTTACTATAGTAATCTAATTAATGTATGAATAGACTCATTTATTGTGTATTATTAAAGTCTTGTAATGGTTTTTGTTATACTTGTCTAATAAATATACATACAAACTCGTCTAATCATAAAATGATAAAATTAAAACTAAAAGAATAGTATAAAAAAAGAGTTAATAATTTAAGTATATAAGTTATTCTTTAATAATTTATACATGACTAAGTAATTATACATTATAAAAGGGTAAAAATGAAAATGAAAAAAAAAATAGCATAAAAAAAAGAATTAATAATTTAAAAATAATTTATTCTTTATTGATAAATATATTGAAAATGCATTAGAAAAAGTTTTTTAATTATGGTTAACATGTATCTAACGACACACATTCAAAGAAGTAATTGTAATTATGTATTTATTTTAAGAATCAACTAAGTTTTAAAATAAATTTTAAAGATGTTTATCATGAATTAAATTGATTACTAAAAGAATTTTGACTACAATTGAAAATCCTGTAACAATTTAATAAAATTGAAAAGAAAAACTATTTAAATATTGATATGAAGATTCTAAATTTGAGAAACTAATAGGGTTATTGAGAATGGAAAAAATAATATAAACAAATTAGTTTAGAAATAAAATAAAATGAATAAAAAAATAAAACAATGTGGTAATAAAAGAAATATAAATAAAAAAATAAAAAAATAAAATAAATGAATAAAAAAACAAAATAACTTTCATGCACACGTGTTAGAAAGTTTCCAAGGGTCTGCGACCTCCAACGTCATAAAGAGGGGGAGAGGTGCCTACAAAAGACACTTTGATGCCAAAGTCAATTTAGAATGTTAGAGAATAAATACTAATGAATACATATAACATATACTTCGTAAAATGTGCTTTTTATACAATGGTTCATGGGCCTTACTTGGTTGGATTTTGGGTTAAGTAGCCTAATTACCTAATCATCAGATTAAGATGTCTGAGCTTGTATTTAGTTGTTTTGAAGGATAATCATGTCAGACCAGTCCATTGGCGTAGTTCGAGTACATGTTGTCCTAGAGGGTCGACATGTACCCGGTTAGGTCGTGTACCTTATGGGGTGTCTTGGCTATGTATAACACACTAACCTCCTAATCTTAACATGTCCTATGTTAAAGACTTTGAGGAACTGGTTACACATACTCAAGTATTGGCTTCTCGACCTCTAGAGTTTTTGCAAAGAAAATTTGTATTTCTTTGGCCGTATGAGTCTATAGGCATAGTAGCCCCCCAACCTCATGGAGCTAAAGCGACAAAAAGGTTTGATATGTCTAGGTAGGTGTAAAGTCTTGATTGATGGGACATGGGCAAGTGGTTGCTAGAGTTTTACTGAAATTGAGGTGGCTTTTAGATGTTGAAGAGTGGTGATATTGGGCTTTTTGTCGAAGGCTCACGATTATTATCACAAGATGGGGTGGAAAGGTGAAACGTTGCGGTCCATTATATAAATAGTGTATCATTTTATCACATTCTTCACAAAGTTCCCAGAGTTCTCTTCTGTTGTTGATATCTCCTTCGACAAAAACACAAAGGGTCAAGTACTCTGAGGTATGTCCTTCAGTGGTTCTAACATGAGTTGATGAGTTCAAATTTTTTTCCTCATTTAATATTTAAATTTGGGGATTTAATAGAATTTTTATGCTTAAGGATTGATTTAATTAGGATTTGTGATTATTAGATTTATTGAGTACGTAAGGTAAAAATGGCGTAAAAATTGATTTTAGTTGCATAAAATATTGTTGGATATTCTAACGTTTTTGATGCAGCTGAAGTTTAATTTGAGTCAGCTGAAGTTTAATTTGAGTAATTAAAAGTGTGGTTTGAAATATTCAAAGTTACAAAATAAGTCCAAAATCAGAAAATTCTGGGAAAGAATGATTCAGGAGCTAAATGCACCCAATTTTTACTTTACACACTCCTCCTGCAAGTGGACAACCTAAAAACCTGTTTTGCACCCTGGTTTCTACTAAGTTACACCCCTCCTACCACTTAAACCCATCTCAACCAGATTATGCCATGTGGCAATTCCCACCTTTCAAATCAAGCCAACCATATGCTGACACATGTCATTATCCTTGCAAACACATTTGCACCAACCATACACTGCCACATCATCATCTTCCTCCATCTCACACATGAAACCCTAACCTCCATTTTCATACTACTACTTCCACCACCGCAGTCCACCGCGGGCAGCCACAACGCCACCGCGCCACCATCAGCGCCACTATGAGCAACACCACCATTGCAACAACTCTTTGGTTTTGGCAGATACCGTCATCCACCACATATCTCTTTCTTCCTTTCCTTTCATTTTCTTTCCTTCATCATATTATCATGTATTTCATCCAAGCCATGGAGGGCTAAGATTTTAAAGTTGATTCCATTGTAATTTCTTAACTGGATTCTGAGGTTAGATGAATTAATGTATTTGTTCTTTTGATTTTTGTTGAGATTTATATTTCATCTATGTCTTTTATCTCTTAATCATGTGAAAAGTAATGGTTTACATCATAGCTAAATAGTTATATGTTTTAATCTAGATGCATGTTAATCACATAACTTAAGGGTTTTTAACTTTAATTGAGAATTTACTTTGATTAAATTTAGAAACTTTAATGTAATTATATGGGTTTTTGCTAATAATTGAGAATGTACTTTGATTAGAGGTAAAAACTTTAATTAGAATTAATCAAGAATTTACTTTGATTAATTAGCTTTTTGCTTGATTTTAGAGATAAAAGAATAAACATGATTAGGCATAGTAGTATTTAGGTTAAAATACCTTTTTGGTCCCAATTTTTGTCAAGTTTTTTCAAATAAGTCCTAATTTTGGTTTTGTGTTCAAATAGGTCTCAATTTTCGTCAATTTTGTTCAATCGGGTCATTTTTTGCTAACACCGTTTAAATCATTAACGGTCATTAACAGTGACTGCCACGTGTCATTTCGTGGTTTTTTTGAATTTTTTGAATTTTCTTTGAATTTTTTAATTTTTTGTAAATTATTTTTAAAATGTACACATGTCAACCTAGTAGAGTGTCACGTGTCACTTCGTAGTTTTTTTGAATTTTTTTGAATTTTTTTTTAAATTTTTATTTTATTTTTTTTTAAATTTTTATTTTATTTTTTTTAAACTTTTTTAAAATGTCCACGTGTCAACCCAATAGCATGTCACGTGTCAACCCAATAGCATGTCACGTGTCAAAGTCAATGTTTTATATTCAATTTGATCCCTATATTTGTTATTTTTGTTCAATTTAGTCCCAATTTTTGTTAACATTAACCAATTTGGTCCCTATCGAAGATGTGACCAAATTTAATTTTTATATCAAAGTTGTAATGGTGTGAATTTTAATATATTATATAAAAATATTTAATAAAAAATGTGAATTTTAATATAAAAATTAAATTTGGTTTCAATTTGGAGATGGACCAAATTGGTTAATGTTAACAAAAATTGGGACTAAATTAAACAAAAATAACAAATATAAGGACCAAATTGAATATAGAACATTGACTTTGACACGTGACACGCTATTAGGTTGACAAGTGGATATTTAAAAAAAAATTAAAAAAAATTCAAAAAAAAAATTCAAAAAAACCACAAAGTGACACGTGGCACACTACTGGGTTGACACGTGTACATTTAAAAAAAATAAAATTTTAAAAAATAATAATAAAAAATTTAAAAAAACCACGAAGTGACATGTGGCAGTCAATGTTTATGACCGTTAATGATTTAAACGGTGTTAGCAAAAAAAGACCCAATTGAACAAAATTGACGAAAATTTGGACCTATTTGAACACAAAACCAAAATTAGGACTTATTTGAAAAAACTTGATGAAAATTGAGACTAAAAAGGTATTTTAACCTAGTATTTAATTGAGAATGTACTTTGATTGAATCTATTATGACTAATCTACAAAGTTCTTACTTTTAATTGAGAATTTACTTTGGTTAATAGTAAGAACGCCAACAAATTAATTAAGAATTTACTTTAATTAATTTGAAATCAACAACAATAATTAATTTAACAATAATATCTAAATAACCTATGAAGAATCCTATTTTGAAAAAGCAGTGGAATTGACCTATTTACTATTACTATGTTTACAATCTTTTATTTGTGTGACATTCATTCTTTGCATATCAAAACCCTATATTTTTATAGTTACTAGTTTTAATTGCATTTTTATAAGAATCAAATATTTTAAATCAATTTCGTATTCATTGAGAGACGACTCAGGGTTATCTTAACCCTATCTAGTTTGTTCACTACTAACTTAGCAATACTGAAGTTGCTATAGTTAAGTAGTGGTAATTTGATCGCTTAATGACAATGTTATCATGAGTGCTGGTGAGAGGTTGGGTAGTAGTCGATCTTTAGGATTTACAGTGTAATTAATGGTTCTTTTGGCATGAATGTGGAAGGGCAAGGAAACCCTAGCAGCCAAGAGGGGCTAGAAAACTCATGTAGTAATGGCTTTTGAAAGGCAATTACACCTCTTAATGATGGAAATTCGTTTTCAAGCATTAGCCACCACTAGTGCAGAGAGTAGATTTGGTCACGGTTATTTTGGCCTTTTTACCGCGAGTTCATAACCGAGACATATCTTGGTGAGGTAGAAAAGAGAGGTTCATGCCCTGGTTCATAACCGAGGCATATACGAAAATTACTGCCTCAAGTCTTACTTCAACCAAGACTTAATAGACATAAAAAATTAAAAAAGAAATTGCAGTTTAGTTCGTGTTCTTTCATCTCCTCCGAGTACATTTCCTCCACCATTGGCTTTTGAAGTTGAACTTAAGCATTTATGACCCAATTTACAACCTTTTCCATTTCCAATTTTAAATACACAAAACACACATTCTAATAATCTTTGCAGTGGTAAAAGGAGAAACTTTAACACAATTGTTGAGTAGGCAACGTTAAAGCTTCACAATGGAGAAGTTTCTTTTGCCCACAGTTTGACCCAATTCATAATTTCTGACACGGGAATTGGTGTTGCTGTCTGACCCAATTCATAATTAAACAACATCCTATTTGACGGCCAAATTGCGGTGGATGGGTGAACGGAGTGGCTGACACAAGGAGCGATGGAGAGCTTGGCGTGCACGCGTTTTGCGTTGTAGAAGCAAGAGAAGACGTTGAAGGAAGAAAGAAGGAGGCGCAGGAACAGTAAACTGATTTGGGTTTTTAAACCCTAAAAAGCTCTATTGCCTCGGGTTATATATGACCGAAGCATAATTATTATTCTGCCTCGGTTTTAATGAGACCCGAGGCATAAAAGTTCACTTAAATTACAAAAGTGTCACCGCATCATAATATGCCTCGTTTGCACCAAAACTGAGGTATATAAGGTGTTGTCGAAACGTAAAATTGCACTAGTACACCATTATGTCATGTTTAAAGAGACCATTAAGGGAAAGTGAAAGAGTTTTCTTGACTAGTTTTTGGTAAGGGCTGTGAGGGGTGGATTGACAAAGCATCCATCGTGCTAATTGAGAGAAAGGGAAGGCTACTACGTAGGGTTGAGTGGAGGCAAGAGAGAAGATCATTATGGAACCAAGGCAAAGCACGAGTAATCAATTTTAAAGCGAGGAATCCAGGTTAGGGGAGCTGAACCCGTAAATTTAATGTGTCGTGATATGTTGCATTTGTGTATGTATAAAAGTTCATGTTTTCCTCTGTTTGGTCTCATAATTCTAAGTTTCTGGAAAATTTTCAAAAATCACCTAGCGGGCCTTCAAAGCCATCAGGCGACCTATACCCTTTTTCTGTGTGTTTCTGGGTTCCTGCGAGGAATCGCCTAGCGGTAAGCATCGTGCCGCCAAGCGACATGTACCTTATCACCTAGTTTTCTGGGTTTTTGGCATGAACTGCCTGGCGATGAAGAATACCCGCCAAGCGACGCAAGTCGATTGACTCGATTTTGATGTTTTTCATGTTCTAGGAAGATTATGATAAGGGAGAAATCATGTCTAATTTTTTGTGAGTGATTAGACATCATATATCCTTGAAATTCGTGGAATTGGTGGTTAAATTGGATGAACTCAGATGAGCATATTTTAGGGTTTGACAAATTTGGAATTTGGGGTATTAATGTTTGATGCTGGAATTGCATTAATAGTATGTAAAATTCGACTCTGGTTGGAGAATAGGCACCCTTAGTAGTAATAATTGACTGCGGAAAGTGGGTAATAGATCAATGGAGGGTGGTTTAGTGTTAGTGGACATTCGTAGGTGCAGTGAAAAGCTGGAATGGTTCCAGGCTTTCATGCACCGCCTGGTGGCACTTGCATTTCCGTTAGGCACCAACGCAGTGGATGTTGCACTACGTGGCTGTAATGGCAGGCTTTGGGTGGATTATGTTGCAGTCCTAAATGGAACTAGAAGAATGGATTTGGTGACGTTTTTGGATAGTTAATGGGGGAACTCTAATGCATGAACTAGGGTAGTAGGTTAAATTTAAGATTGATTAGATATAGTAGCAAAGTGATGTGATGGAGGTGTAGATTTGGTTATTTGAAAGAGGACTAGAATGAATGCGGCTTAATCTGTTGTGGTATTGATTATTCTGAGACTTAACTTAGGTTGAAGTATAATATAGTGTAAATTATGGTTGTGGGCAAGCTTTGTGGGGAAGGTTCAGAAACTTGATCATGTTCTTTGACAGATTCAGATTTATGACTGAAGTATTAGTGAACACTTGGGTAGTAGTGAATGGAAATTTGATATGAAGCTAGTACTTAGAATATAAATGGATTGGGGCATATTATGAATGAATAAGGTTGACCTTAAGGAAGCCTAATTTTTGTGGACTTGAGTGGTTGAACTTAAATGGAAGTAGGAAACCTGATAATGGGTTAGCCATTGGATAAGTGATACAAATAAATTGGTGTAGTTAATTGTAAGCTTTGATGTCTCGAATGAGGAGTAGAAACGGGTCTAAATGACTCTAAACCAGTACTGCGCAGGTACTAATACGATGCGTGGCGGTGGTGTTAGACCGCCAGGCGATAGCAGCCAATTCAGAGAGGTACTGGACATGTGCCAAGCAACACCTACAAGCAGTGACACCAGAGGCGCTTAGCACCTGGCGACACGTGTCCCCTGCCAAGCGGTCTAGAAGCGCATTGCGCATGGCGACTTGTGAGTAGCGCTAGGCAATATTGGTGAGGCAAATGTGTTTGCAATGCTTTGGATGTGCGTGATCTACAAGGCTTTGGTGATATTTTGAAGGTTGGCTTGTTAGTGTTCCTTGAGTTGTGGATCGGAACATATCCCTTGAGTTGTGGCTTGGGATAGGGGTTAAGCATGTGGCATTCCTTGAGTTGTGGCTCGGCATGGCAGATGAACACGAGGAACTCTTGAGTTGTGGCTCGGGCTGGGGAGTGTTGCCGGTGTGAGTGTGCATGTTGTGGCATGTATGGACGGGTCCAGTTAGATTGACCTCCTCAATATTAAGCTGGCGTGTTTGGTAGTCTTGGGACGTTACGAATGTTATTCATATTGGGAACTCCATCTGGCGTTACAGAGTGTGGTCCGTAGCATGGTTTCCTACACGTGCTCTACCAATTATGGTAGGTAGGTGTGGCAGCAAGACATCTTGAGATACTCACTAGAAGACGTAAAACATGGTTAACATGGTGGTGTCCATGTGGTATGGATTCCAAGGACAAAATTCCTTTGATGTGCTTGACTGTGAGTTCAGCCTATCATCCTAGAATGATGGCCAGTCAGAGATAACGATCCAGTCACTTGAGGACTTGTTGAGAACATGTGTACTGATCACTTGGGTGCGTGGGATGAAGTTTTACCTCTGATAGAGTTCACATACAACAACAGTTTTCATGCGAGCATTGGCATGGCGCCATATGAAGCTCTTTATGGTAGGAAGTGTAGGATCCTTTTATGTTGGTATCAAGATGGGGAAGCAATGCTTGTTGGGCCAAAGTTATTAGAACAAACTACAGAAAAGGTAAGAATGGTGAGAAATAGGATGCAGGCCTCTCAAAGTAGGCAAAAGGCTTATGCAGACCATAAGAGGAGACCTTTGGAATTTGCGGCTGGAGATCACGTGCTCTTGAGGGTGACCCGAACCACTAATGTGGGAAGGGTTGTCTGCTCAAGGAAACTTTCTCCTAAGTTCCTTGGTCCTTACCAGATTTTGAGGAGGATTGGGCCGGTGGCTTATAAGATTGTTTTGCCCCCTCAGTTAGCAAATCTCCATCCGGTATTCCACGTGTCACGGTTGAGGAAGTAAATCTTTGACCCATCTCATGTGCTTGAAGCCAAGGATGTACGGATCAGGGAGGATCTCACAATGGAAGTACCACATGTTGCTTTAGAGGATAGTCGAGTTGAGGAACGTTGGGAAAAACCAGTCAATCTAGTCAAAGTCATATGGGCCGAAGAACAGGTAACTCTACCTGGGAATTGGAGGAGGATATGAGGAAGTCACATCCGCATCTATTTTCCTGGTAAGTCTTCATTTTTGAGGGCGAAAATTTTTGTTGTAGGGGAGAATATAAGGTCCACTTATTTTTCAGCCCTAATGTTTTAAGGCCTATTCCCATTTGTTGGGCCTAAGGATTGGCCCATAGGGTGTCCAAGATCCTAAACTGCCCTAACCATCTCATTCCACTCATTTTTCAAAAAAATAACTTCTTCCCCCCCTCTTAGAGCTGCAACCACTTTCTGCTAGGGTTTGGACTTTGGCTCTCTTTACGTTAGCTCAACCATTTTTCTGCTAAACTCTTGAATTTGCCCCTAGAGCTGTTGTATTTCGCTATTTGGTGTCGAAGTCTTTTGTTAGCTCACTCCAGGTAAGGGAAGATAGAACTCCTTTTTCTTTGAAATATAGTGTACTTATTTTCGTTCTGGAATGAGTATGTTTGATTGATGTAGCGCTACTTTTTTTTCTACACTACACACTTTTCATAAAATGACGGTTCCTACTTCATTAACCGTTGGATCGATCTAAAATTTTAATAGCTGATCCTTGACACATAATTCTTGACATTGACCGGTCGGATCTTGAATCGGAGCTCTGTAGTGAGAGCCGTTTTTTCACAAGGTTATTGTAGTTTGGTTATTGACAACACGACACACTTTTCGTAAAATGAAGGTTCCTACTTCGTTAACTGTTGGATCAAGCTGATATTTTAATAACTGATCCTTAACACATAGTTCTTGACTTTGACTGGTCGGATCTTGAATCGGAGTTCTGTAGTGAGAGCAGTGTTTATCGCAAGATCACTGTAGTTTGGTTGTTGACAACATTAACCTTTGTTGCTTATTTGGTGCATAACTTTCTTTATAGGTGTTCAATTAAGTTGGTTCTTGTTTCATTTGGTTCTTGATTCAATCATATTTAATTTGAATATATAAAAAAAAATTGGAGCTTTACACAAGCTGCAGTTTTATTTCTAAAATCCCAAATCGTTTGCATAATGTGTTGTTAAGTTGGATTGGATAATAATTATAAGAATTAGTTATTTTCCAAGAGAGAAATATATTGTATGATTTTAATATGTATCTTCAAATGCTTGTGTGAGAATATAGGAGATTCCATGGGGGAGATCCTATTTGATTTAATTAGTAGTCTCTTCATTTGGTCAGGACGTAATTCCATGACCCCTGTTAGTGGGAGCTCATGGTGGTGCCTCATACTTAGGATGTAATTCCACGAGTTCATGGTGGTACCTCATTATATATTTAATAAGGATTCAAGGTAAGGATTGCATCTTGACGTTCTAAAGAGTTAGTTAGTCTCACGTAGAGCGTACTGACTTAAGTGGTGAGAGTAGCAAGAGGCTTGGAACACCTTAAGGCTAACATTGTGCATGGTAGGATGAGACCCATTGACAATCAGCTCGGTAGAGCAGTAGAGGCCACCACAAGTGCAAACATCCAGTGAATTCGACTAATTATATGTATCTGAATAAGTCGTGTCTTGAGTCTTAGTGTATTGGTTGCGAGTCATCACATGATTGATTGATGTATGTATCTTGGACTATGAAAATGTATGCAATTGTATGATAAACCATTTTCTACTCTAGCTTACGCTTTCTGTTTGTTGTATGTTCTGTGTGTGGGATTTTCTCTTTTTGCGGTGATTACCAATTTATTGATGTGAGCAGATGCGAGAACTCCTCGTGGTCAACAAAGTAATGGAGGTTTCACTGCCTAGATCATCTTGGATCAGATCCTTCTTGTCTGAGTTTTCTTTTAGGGTTATGACCCATGTATTGTTTTATCTGTGGGCTTTATTTTGAAATACCGTTGATCCCTTATTATACTTTGTTACTGGCATCGTGGTGTGCCCTAGTTCATTCATGGTTTCTTTTGTAATAATTGTAAGGAGTAGCGTTTATACTCCAGGACTTCGCCTCTTATATTAGTCTTTGTGACATTTCATTTAATTAAGTTTATCTATTAAATGGGACGTTACAGAGTGTAGGGAGGATCCTTCCAAAGAACTCGCTGAGAGTTCCCTTCCCAGGAGGACTTGGTATGATTGGGTAACCTCTAAGTTCAGGTGATCACGATTGCTGATGTCTGGGCTTAATAACGCCTGGGTTTAATAATATATACATTCTTGACCAAGGAGTGAGCTCCGATATAGTGTCTTTTAAAAGGGTAGGCGATATAGATATTTTATGTCATGGTCGCGAAGGGGATGAAGATGAATTCTTCTATATATATATATACATATATACATATATACATATATATACATATATATATACATATATACATATATACATATATACATATATGTGTATATATGTATATATGTATATATGTATATATGTATATATATATATATATATATATATATATATATATATATATATATATATATTTTTTTTTTTTTATTTATTTATATT
>Ga0214545_1007382_pt1 | contig 18424 bp, 11 predicted proteins | sample CNSS4metaG_FD_160064 | JGI IMG/M metagenome (GOLD analysis project Ga0214545, IMG submission 160064) | Root nodule microbial communities from cowpea collected in UCLA plant growth center, Los Angeles, California, USA - CNSS4 | ecosystem: Host-associated > Plants > Roots > Nodule | place: USA...
CACTCAAACTTGAGCTACATCTAGTTTGTCAAGGCAACCTTAGCTTGACTTTGCACTATTTCAAAAGTTTTACAAAGTATCCACCCTTACACTTCCAAAATATGCAAAAACACCACAAAAGACTCTTAAATCACACAAGAATCACACCAGCACAACAAGAACCCTCTTGCAGACCTGGAAAACCACCAGGAACACACACAAAGCTTGAGAAAGATCAAACCTCAGTGGTAGCACAACCTTGCCTACGACAAACCACTTTCTCCAAGCTTCAAACCAAGCCAAAAGCTTCAAGAATTGATCCAAGATCAATCTTCAAGAGCTGCAACACCTATGATCACGAAGGAGAGAGTTTCCACAAGTTTCCAGAATCAAATCGTGCTCTAAAATGATCAACAGACCTCTCTTTCGAAAATCACAACTTTTATAGTCAAACTGTTACGAAATTCAACAGGTTGATTTTCAAATCAATCGATTGATTTCACTTGACTTAAGTGAATCAGTCAATTAAAAACTAAATCAACTGATTGAATTTGTTGCAGTTTAAGACTACTGCAGCCAACCTTTTAACCTGTTGAAAAATCATTCAACAGATTAAAAGAGACATTTTAACCTGTTGAAAAACCATTCAACAGATTAAAAACACACTAAAGACCAAACTACATCTAATTAATGCTTTAAGATTTACAACATGAATTACAAACTACAAGTACACTTTCTTAATGATGTAACTACATGGAGAGCACACATTCCAGCCTTGATCACAATGGATATCATCAAATCTCATTTCCTTCATCAATGTAGGCTTCATTCCAATGGTTATGGCTTCAAGATAGTTCAAAAAAGCTTCATTCAATCTTCATCAAATCTTCAAGAAGCAAACCACCTTGGCTTCTCATGTCAACATCTCTCGCCTGAGCGAGAGGAAAGTCGCTCAACGCTGATACCGGGTCGCCTAGGCGAGAAACGCGAACCAACACCCAAACACGAGCCCTCCAACTCTCGCTTAGGCGAGATGGTCTCGTTTGGGCGAAAATTGTAGATATTCTCCTCTGATCACAACAACAATAGAACCCCACAAATTATATTCACTAGTGCATAACACGAACATGGTATAACTCCCTTTTGATTCACCAAAACAAAAGGGTTTGGCCATACAGAACCAAATACAGTACCAAACCTTCATATTTATACAAAACACTAAAAGAATTTATATGCACTATCAAAACCAACCAATTCTCCCACACATTGCACATTTTTACCAAAATTCATACAACACAGAATTCAATTGGGCAGAAAACGTAGACACACATACAACATTCGTACAAACAAACTCTGCACCTCTAACTTGGATTCTTGATTGAATTTATGAAGAGACTAGGGATTCCTTGGTGCACCAAATTCTTTGCTTCCACCTCCCTCTCTCACTCAGCCCTTGCACTCTCAATTCAGCCTCTCACTCTTCCAATTTTCGCTCTCCTCTCACCCAAAACGAAAATAATTGCAAAAAACCCCTTTTTCACCTCAATTTTGCCTTTTATATGTGTCTTATTATTGGGTTAAAGGGATGAAACGAATTTAGGCTTTTTGGTATGGTTAAGTCTCATTTAATTATCATTATAAGATGATTTCCAGCCCCTCTTAGCTTCCCTTTCTAGGTTTTCTTTTGTCCTCTCATATTCCCTCCAAAACTACACTAAAAAATAAAGTTCCAATTTCATTCCCAACCAAGTTTGAACCCATGATCACTTAGTCACCATTCAAGTGCATAACCAATTCAACCAATCATGTTTTGTGATACACTTGAATCATCATAAGCATACAATACCAATTCCATACTCATACATATTATTAAAATTAATAATAAAACAACAACACATAATTGGCATACATAGGACTCGAACCTAAGTCCTCTCACACAATCAAAGTACTCTCAACCACTTAAGCTAGTACTTTTCCACATTACATCAAACAATAACTAAGGCCATAAATGCACTTTCTACCCGCATTTATTAATTAATTAATTATTTAATTAATTAATTTTTCCCGGGTCTTACAAAAGAGGCTGAGTTAATATTGGAGGAAGTTCATGAAGGAAATTTTGGCACACACATGAATGGACACTCGATGGCTAGAAAGATCTTGAAGGCTGGTTACTTTTGGTTGACTATAGAGAATGATTATTGCACACACGTGAGAAAGTGCGAGAAATGTCAGAAGTATGCAGATAATATCAATACGGCACCTAGTACTTTAAACTTAATGTCTGCCCCATGGTCGTTTTCAATGTAGGGGATAGATGTCATCGGAGCTATAGAGCCAAAAGCCTCAAACAGACATCACTTCATTCTAGTTGCAATTGATTATTTCACTAAATGGCTGGTTACTTTTGGTTGACTATGGAGAATGATTGTTGCACACACGTGAGAAAGTGCGAGAAATGTCAGAAGTATGCAGATAATATCAATACGGCACCCAGTACTTTAAACTTAATGTCTGCCCCATGGTCATTTTCAATGTAGGGGATAGATGTCATCGGATCTATAGAACCAAAAGCCTCAAACAGACATCACTTCATTCTAGTTGCAATTGATTATTTCACTAAATGGGTGGAAGCTGCTTCCTACGCTAGTGTGACCAGGAAAGTTGTGACTAAATTCATAAAAAGAGAGTTAATTTGTAGGTACGGGTTGCCTAGCAAGATAACATTGATAATGCTACCAATCTGAACAATCAAATGATGGCTGAATTGTGTGAAGGATTTAAAATTCAACATCATAATTCTTGTCCTTATCGTCCAAAGATGAATGGAGCAGTCAAGGCTGCTAATAAGAATATCAAGAAAATTGTATAGAAAATGGTGGTCACGTATAAAGACTGGCATGAGATGTTTCCCTTTGCTTTGCATGGGTATCGCACCTCGGTACATACAACAACTAGGGCAACACCTTTTTCTCTGGTGTACGGAATGGAGGCAGTACTACTCTTCGAAGTAGAAATCCCATCCCTACGAGTGTTAATGGAGACCCAATTGGAAGATGCAGAATGGGTTCAAGCCCGATTTGACCAGCTTAATCTCATTGAGGAAAAATGGCTAACAGTAGTGTGTCATGGACAGTTATACGAAAGAAGGATGAAAAAAGCATTCGACAAGAGGGTTCGCCCTAGAGAGTTCCATGAAGGCGAGCTAGTCTTGAAAAAGATCTTACCTATACAAAAGGATCATAGGGGCTAGTGGACTCCAAATTATGAAGGCCCGTATGTGGTGAAGAAAGCATTTTCTGGTGGGGCACTAATTCTCACAAAGATGGATGGAGAGGATTTACCGTTACCGGTCAATTCTGATGCGGTCAAAAAATTTTATACATGATGATTCCTTGATAGGAAGTTCTACTAGGGGATATTGATGTTGTCTCCAAATTTTGTTGTATTCTACTTTGTTTTCATTCAATAAACACCATTTGGTTCTCTCCATAAATTTAAAGCAATGGATGTCAAGCTGAGTTTGTAAAGAGAATAATAAACAAAAAAGAAGGGAATACAAGTATATGCATACCAACAAGGCATCACGGGTACATTCACTAAGAGCAGACTTATTTTTGGAGGGTGTCGTGGAAAAAAAATTAATAAATAAAAAGGAAAAAAATAAAGCTTCCTATAAATTTTATCCATGCATCCATGCATTTATGCATCCTCACCGCATTACATCATTTGCCTAAAGATTGAATCTTGTCGGTGCTAAACATTCAAGCAGTGTTTACTGACACATCAAAATCAAACTTCGGGTTCTCCTTTCGTATATAGACCCTCTCCAATGGAATGGTCATTAATTTTTTTTACATCAAGACCCTCTCCAATAGAATGGTCATTGATTTCTTTGCCACATCAAGACCCTCTCCAATGGAATGGTCATTGATTTTCTTATGTCACATCAAGGCCCTCTCCAATGGAATGGTCATTGATTTTCTTATGTTTCCATCAAGGCCCTCTCCGATGGAATGGTTATTGATTTTCTTATGTTTCCATCAAGGCCCTCTCCGATGGAATGGTCATTGATTTTCTTATGTTTCCATCAAGGCCATCTCCGATGGAATGGTCATTGATTTTCTTATGTTTACATCAAGGCCCTCTCCGATGGAATGGTCATTGATTTTCTTATGTTTACATCAAGGCTCTCTCCGATGGAATGGTCATTGATTTTCTTATGTTTACATCAAGGCCCTCTCCGATGGAATGGTCATTTATTTCCTTCTTCACGTCAAGGCCCTCTCCAATGGAATGGTCATTGATTTCTTTGTCACAATGGGACCGTCTCCTTCGAAATGGCCGAGTCTGTTTTCTTCTTTGGATCACGACCCTTTTCTTTGAATTGGTCATTGTATATGCTTGATTTGTTTTTTTCCTCTTTTCCTTTGAAACCCAAACGAAATTAGTGTTTTTATCTTTACTCATCTTTTACTTTGATAACCTATGAAAGTTAACATTTCATATTATCAAGTAAAATCTAAGTAAAGAGGGGCAACTGTCAACACCCAATTTAGTTCGGGTAACAATGATAAAAATAATAAACAAAAAAAAATTAATTAATTAAAGTTCAATTGAGAGGAATAAATAAATAAAAAATTAATAAAAGAAAAGAAAAGGGTAAAATAATATGTTTTAGTTTGAGAAAAAATAAATATCTATGTTTATTTTATTTATTTGTTATTATTTTTTTTTAATTTTGTTTTATTTATTTATTTATTTGGGCTTATTATTTTTATTATTACATTATTTTCCTTTCTATTATTATAGCTCCATTTTTGTTTTACGTCTTTCATTCTAGTTTAATAAAAAAAAAAGGAAAGAAAACAACAAAACAAAAAAAAAACAACAAAAAGAAAAAAAAAGGAAAAAGGGAAAGAAAGGTAGAGGTAACGTAAGGTCTCTCTGTTATCAGACCCATGCCTGTCATGCTATCATGGTTTTGTATTGGGAATGACCTGTAACATGGTCATGATGGTTGAAGGAGCAGGAAGCAACATCTGCTCTCAGCCTTATCCCAAATTTCGAGATTGGAAGGTGCAGAGAAAAGTGAACAGAACAAAGGAGATAGTTACATAATAAAAAGGGGAAGATTCATGAAAGTAGGGGTTTTTTGGATTACTACAGAGGGGAGAAGGCACTAGAAATCAGAGAGGGAGAGAAGGAGTCAAAATTGAAAACGGAAGCAAAGCTGTTAATGCATTAAGTTTTATTTTCACGGTAAGTGTTCTTAACTCCTTCTTAGCTTATGTTACCATGACTTGATATTGCTGTTGATGTTCATGGATGTATGAATTGGAGCTTCTGTTAACGTGACTTGATATTGATGTTCATGAATGTATGGATGAGAGATAATTTGAGGTGAGCATAATTACATCTGTTATTTATTTTGTTTATTCCCATCGCACCTGCGTAAAAACAATAAAGAGTAGAGCACAATTTTTTATTTATTTATTTTTGCTTACTTCTCCATTATCGAATAATGGCTACCATACAACACCATCATAAACGCCACAAAATTCCTATTTTGTCTTGTCTTCGTTGCTCACCTGCGTAAAAACAAGAAAATAGAGACCCAATCTTCTTCCAAAGAGCCACTAACGGACCTCCATCACCGAATAACATTCAAAGCCTTAATCCCTTTCTTCCACCCTCGGCCCGACCATCACGCCCTAACCGTAGGAACCAAAACCAAACCCCTTTCCATTCAATGCCATCGGAAACGGTAAAACCAAGAGATGAAAAAGAATCATCGGCGACATCGCCAATGACGAGTTGAAGCTTCTAACAGAGCTGGAGGAGCGATAGTTGGCCCTGGAGTTGGTGTCCCGAACGCGACGCGGATGGGGAAGGAGGCCTCGACGTCGACGAAACCATTGCGGAAGAGCGGTGTCGACGGTGTTGCTCCCGTGGTGGTAGTCACGGCACTGTCTCGCGCGCGGGAGAAGAAACGAAGCGTGAGGATTTGGGGACTTGGGTTCTCACCGGCGAAGCCTCCGGTGGTGGCTGGCGTGGACGCTGTGGGTCTCGCCGATGGGACCTTCGGCGGTGGCATGGTGGCATGGTGGCGTGGTGTGATGACATGGTGGTGTGGCGGTTGCGGAAGAAAGACAAATTCACTTTTGTCCTTTTTGTTATTTTTTATTTATTTATTATTATTATTATTTTAATTTTAAAAAGAGAAAATGAAAAAATTTTAAATTAAAAAAAAATTACAAAAAAAAAAAAATAGAAAAAAATCTAAAAAACGAAAAATGTTCTCTTTTGTTTTGTTGTGTCTATCCGGTCGCCCACACCGTGTGACACTCATTTTCAAAAATATCAAAAATAGTTTTCTTTCTCTTTTAGTGTCTGTCCGACCGCTCGTGTCTCATGACACATATTTTCAAGTAATTCAAAAAACACAAAAAAATACAAAATTTTCAAAATATAAAATATCAATATTTTCAAACAAAAAGGTTTTTTTTTTCTTTAAGAACTACGTGATCCTTGATTCTCCACCGTGAGATACATATGAGCAAGGCTAGTCCTTGTCAGGTTCACCTATAAAAAATCAAATCTTTTTCTCCATTGTTTTTCAAATATCTTTTAAAGAACTACGTAACCCTGATTTCTCATTTTGAATGAGAATACGTAGGACCAAGGTCAATCCTTGTCGGGCCCAAAAAATTAAAAAAATATTTTTTTTTTCTTTTTAGCATTTTTGTTTTATTATTTCTTTTGGGGGGAAAATTAAAATTTTAAAACCACATCGACTTTGCATTTTTAATTAAAGGTACCGCTCTCGGGCGGGCATGTAGGGTGCTAACACCTTCCTACGCGTAACCGACTCCCAGATCCAAAATTTGGTTTCTCGCAGACTTTCTTTATTTTATGGTTTTCCATAGTTTTCCAAAAAATAACTATGGTGGCGACTCCCAATCTCTTTTTAAACCCTTTTCTTTTTTGGTTTGCCTTCCCGTCGCGATTCCTGTTGCGAAAACCATGATAAACAATTTATTTTGAAATCTACAAGAAAAACCTAGCTTCCTTACCCTAAACGTATACCAAACTTGATGAGCAGGAAACTCCAAGGAATTTGAGCACCACAATCCCAAATCAACCTAATAAACTGAAACACAAGAGCATGGAGAAATAAAAATGAGGCTCTGATCATGATCAAAACGAAACCAAAACCCCAAAATTGGAAAAAGAAAAGAAGACGAAGGTTGGAGTTTTGACTTATACAGAGGGAGGAAACGTTCGATTTGATTTGAGGAGGACTCAACAATAATCCCAAAACTGGTGCCTGTTTCAAGAAGGGCGAAGATTCAAATAAAGAAGATGAAGATCAAGGCTGGGTTGAAGTGGGGAAAGAGATAAAGTCGAGAGAAATGAGAGAAACATACGTTTTTAAGAAAAGAGAAATGGGACTGCTAAGACTATTTTTCAAAAGAAAAGAGTTTCACAAATTATAAAAAGTTTTTTTTAACTTTCTCTCATAAATATTTATGGAAAAAAAATCAAATACTTATTACATTACGAATCTTTTTCCAAATAAAAGTATTATAGAGTCAGATCATTGTGTTGAATAGTAAAATATAGTAAAATATATTATATTCATCACACGCAGAGTCATCATGTGGTTCTAGCTTGTACTTTTCTCACATATAGGTTAGATGATAAAGGAACAAGACATTCTAGAAAGAAACTTGAATGAAGTTTAAAACTTCATCCAAAAGTATTTGAAAACTAAATGAATTAGAAGGTTTAAATAATGTTACTAAATAATATGTAAAATTTGTTTCTAGAAGATTTTATAATGGTTTAAAGGGATAAAAAGAGAGAGTTTACATATAATATAAGGAAGAACAAATTCAGTTTAATTGTTAACGACAACTTTTACAATTTCTCATGATCTTTTATTAAAATAAAGAATATAAATATTTCAAAACTAACAACAGAAACTGTAAAATATTTTATAGCCCCAAGAAACAAAATTTGTTGTACTTTTTATATTATAATTCTTATAATATTATGGTTCATTGTATGTAACTTAATTAATATTTTTCTCTAATTTAGGTTTTAGTTTAAACCAAAACCAATTAAATATAAAAGAAAATACAAAAAATTTAAATCAATAGTTACTACGTCTAAGTTACATATACGTCGGACTGTTTTGTAACATAGAAAATCATAAATATGATAAACAAAAAAAAAAAACTTATTTTATGAGAGTGATTTGATAATAAAATGTGTGCTTACAAGGGGTTCTCTTGCAAAAATATGTTTCTTTTAAGTTAAATGTGTACTTAGAAGTGGTTCTCTTGTAAAAATCTATCTCTTTTAAGTTGTTTAATGAACTTGAATAGTCTCAAAAAGGTTGTACGATTATCATTAACATGAAGAGTTTTTGTATATGATAGAAATCAAAGATAAATTTACTACTACATGGATTATATTCACAAATAAAGTTGGTTAATTTTATTTCTCTTAGTTAACTTCTAAAAGTTAAGCATTATTTTACACTAACCCTCTAGATTCCAATTCTAGCAAAGTCAGATCTGAATCAAATATACCCTCAAAATATGAAAGGTAAACCGTTATCTAAATCATGAATTATTATATATAATAACATTATTTATTTAACTTATTTAAATATCACATATTCTGCCATTATATTAAAGTAAACTAAAAAATATATAAAAATGGTAATGTGTCATGGAATTTGACAACTATGTGATATTGTTTTATGGTAAAAAGGTATCTCTGCTAAGATGCTCTATCTTTCTTTTTCTTTTTTTTCCCTCTCTTAAAGCATATTTTCCCATCAGTTTCTAATTCTAGCTGCTAATTAAATGTTGTCATCACAAATAAGGTGTTGTTAGGTTGGTGCTTTAATTAGATTAATGGTGAAAAGATAACTCAGATAAAGAATATATAATGCCAACCTTTATTTCTCCTTTACATGGAATACTTTTTATATAAAAAATTATAGGTACTTTTTCAACTAAACCAGTTTACATCACTCATATTTTTAGTGTTTAGGATTTATCAAAATCATATAACAAATTTATCTACCAAACCAAATGACCAACATTATTAAAATCTGAAATAAGTTGTTATGTATATTTTTTATCTTTTGATGTTGATAGATAAACCATGTAAGCATGTGTGCTTCTTTGTAATTACAAAAATTAACAGGGCTAATGAATTTGAAGGCTTTAAGTAATTATAATCTCCGCAAGGAAGGCCAGTTGAATTTTTACTATTAATTACGAAGATATAATTTATCAAATAATAATTTAAAAAAATGATAAATGATTTAAATTGATAAAAGATAAAATTTATAAAAATGAAAAAACAATATAATTCAAAATACTACTATCTTTCTAAGTCAAGTTGAGATCCCTAATTGAGTAATCAAAATAAAGTTCATGTCTATAATTTATAAATTTCAAAGTTAAGAGACTTTTTTTTTCAGAATTTTTATATTCAATAAGATGTACATACAATAAATAAATAAATAAATAAATAAATATATATATATATATATATATATATATATATATATATATATATATATATATATATATATATCGACGGATTTTAAAAGGAGCAGGGTCATGGCCCTTTAATCTTTTTGAAATTTTTTTAGTTATGTATTTTATTTACAAAAAATTTAAACTATGTATTTTATTTTAAACTTTTTTAAATTATGTATTATATATATTAGAAATATTGAGAATTCATAAAAATTTAATTGAGTATATTTTTATTTATTTTATAAAGTATAATATATAAATTAAATATAATAAAAAATAAGAAAATATTAAGATATTTTTTATTTTTTTCCAAATATTTTTTAATTTTTTATATATTGTAGTGGTTTCTCACACTCACTTGTGTGTTTTTTCTTTTGTTTATGAAAAAAAAATGAAATTAGACACAAATTCATTATTTTTACTCTCATCTCTCTCTTTACTTGTGTTTCTTTCTTTTGTTTATGAAACAAAAATAGACACAAACTGATTATTTTTGCTCTCATCTCTCTCCTTTCTTCTCTTCCATTTTCTAAGAAAAAAGGGTAAGTATCTTGTCTCACTTGAAAAAATATAAGCATTTGGTATATTCATTGTTTATAATATAGAAGAAAAAAAGTAATGTATTATGTATTTTTTCATATCAGATTTTTAATTGTGACTTTATTATCATATATTTTGTAAGACCCCTTTCTGTTTTAAAAATGTTTGGGCTGGTTTTATTAAAGGACCCAAGATCAACCCACTTGTTATCCCCAGAATCCCCCTCCCAACCACTTACTCTCATTCTGTCTCCTTTCCAGAAATAATTTCCCTTCTCCCTCACAGTTCTGAAGTAGAAAGCTCTGTTAGGGCATACGTTTTTTCCTCCTCTGAGCTTATTGAACACTCTTCCTCCATGTTGTCTCTGTCTTGGTCTTAGTTTTTTCCTCCTTTGGTTCTGTTTTCCACTCCGTAAGCTATAATTGTGTCTGGTGCTCTTCTTTTAGAGCTTGTTCTTGGATTAGCACCTGTCAAGGTAAGGGAAGCTATAACTCCTTCTTTTTATTTGAAATGGATTGTACTTATTTTCGTTCTGGAATGTGCTGAGTTTGTTTAATTGATACCAATGGATGTCGTAGAAGTTTGTTTCTATTCATTATTTTGGTTGACGTCTCATTTTTTATTGGCTTGTTGTATTCTGCTCTTTTATTTAAACTTCTAATCTTATTATCAGAAATTATGTGTTTTCCACGTGAGATATTGTTTGGATTTCAACAATATATGATATGGTTTTGCTTTTGACAGTGTGAAATAGAAGTTAATAATGAGCGGCATCTCACATGTGCATTGTGTTAAACTTCTTAATTGCCTAAATTAAATTTCTCCCTCTTTATTTTGAATTGTGCACCCTTTTTCCTCGTGAGATGAATGAGTTGCAAATTTTTTTATAATACAAATCTCTTACAGTGAATCATTATGGAAGCACCTCTCAACGATATTGTATTCCTTTGCAATTTATATTTACCAACTAATTTTGAGCATCCTATCATTGATTTTAATATTGCCGCTACCCATTTTCCTACACTGCACACTTTTCGTAAAATGAAGGTTCCTACTTTGTTAACCGTTGGATCGAGCTTAAATTTGATTAGCTGATCCTAGACACATAGTTCTTGACTTTGACCGGTCGGATCTTGAATCAGAGGTTGTAGTAAGAGCAAATATTATGGCAAGGTCCCTGTAGTTTTGGTTGTTGACAACATTAACCTTTGTTGCTTGTTTAGTGCATAACTTTCTCTATAGTTATTCAATTAAGTTGGTTATTTTTGCATTTGGTTATTGATTCGATCATCTTTAATTTGAATATAAATACAAAATTTTTGGAGCTTTATACAAGCTGCAGTTTTATTTCTAAAATCCAAATTGTTTGCATAATGTGTTATTAAGTTGGATTGGATAAAAATTATAAGAATTAGTTATTTTCCAAGAGAGACATATGTTGTATGGTTTCTAATATGTGTTTTCAAATACTTGTGTGAGAATATAGGAGATTTCATGAGAGAAATCCTATTCGATTTAATTAGTAGTGTGTTCATTGATGCAAGGAGTCAGTACTGGAGGTTTATCCTGATACTCTAATGCTCATTCAAGACTCATGTAGAGTGAAATGAATCATGTGGTAAGAGGGACATGAGGTCCTATCTTTAAGAAGAACCTCAGGGTTCTTATGACGGTTAAAGGGACTAACCTTGTGTGGTAGGGTGACCCATTGACAATGACTTTGTAGGTAATAGAGGTCACCACAAGTGCAATAACCACTAAGAATCATCCATCAATGTCTAGATCCGAATAATTGAGTCTAGAGTGTCATCTTGTGTGATGAGTCAGTTGATATTACTTAGCTTGGTGTAATTTATGCGTTGTTCTGCAATTCTTTTGAGTGTTATATATATATATATATATATATATATATATATATATAAAATACAATTCAAGGTAGCATAAAGTGCAAAAAATTCAAACAACTACAAAAGCATATGTTTTTATTACTAAAATAGGAAATTTTAGGAGTGTCGTGGCTTCCTAAAATGCAAGAATGTGGCCTACTAATATGAGTGACATGTGCCCAAAATTTTGAATTTTAAATTCTTTCAGAAGCATGTGTTTCTCTCAACCTCTTTTTTTATATGTCACCTTCCATTAAAAAATATCTTCCAGAACCCACTCTCTTTCTTAAATTTCTCTTCCTCCTGCTAGAAACTCCTCAGACCATTATCTTCCACCCTCTCAATTCCTAACCCTAAAACACACTTTTTTTTTATCAATCACATTCTTTAGAACCAACCATAAACGAGGTAGGGCTTTGTTCGTCAGGTTAACATGGTTTTTGTAACATCCTAGTAGGATATACTTAGAAATAAATAAAATAAACGAGACAGAAATAAATTCCTCATTTATTAGTAAGCCATTTCCCTAAAATGCGGGAAATTTAAAACTTTAAACATCCATAATAAAATATTAAGAGTCAAAATATTCCAAAATTCACCTTTACAATTTAAAGATCCAGGAAAAACAGTAAAATTCGATAATTCAAATTACATGAAAATTAAATAACAGGCTTTATAAAATTCCCATGCCACTGATTCCCACTCTCCGCCACTATGTAGATCCTGGCTCACCTGCAACATCATCTGCTCCCGAATAACAAGTTACCCGATCATCGCCACACACAAACAGATAGGCTGAGCTATGCACAAAGATATAAGTACATATAAAAAAAATAAACCCACCCAACATTTCATAATAATCCATCAATTTAGAATAAAATCTCCCTTTTTCCCCACTCATAACCATTATGAGTCCATGCATGCACTCTATATCTTGGAATTTCATGGACTCTCCCGTTCGTCATCTGAAACCCTTGCTCAGACCTGGACACGCATACCCGCCTTTCCTACTATGAACTCCCTTGCTCATAGCATTCTCAAGTTGAGCATGAGATGAACTCCCTCGCTCATTCATCACGATCTCCTTACTCATGACTCAAGCCAAGCACATCCCAAAATCCTATGAACTAAGTCCTTCTAGCCCAAACATCACAAACACATGCATAAAATCCTTTAACTTAGGAAATATGAATCAACCAACCCAAACAGCGCACGAAAAACATGAATCCTTCATGTTCTCGCTTAAGCTAGTAGCCTTCGCCCAAGCGAGTGGACCAGTCTCACTCAAGCCAGTCCTCTTCGCCTAAGCGAGAGCGAAACAGTGGCCTAACACGAGCCCTCGCTTAGGCGAGTCCTTCTTGCCTGAGCGAGACTCTCATTCGTTCAAACCTAAAACTCCTCGCCTGGACGAGAAGTCGTGCTTAACAAGCACAAGTCTCATCGCCTGAGCGAGAGACCATGTCTCTCAACCTTAACAATGGTCGCCTGAGCGAAAAGCTCAGACCAAAACCATGATCAATACTCTGCAACTTTTGCTTAAGCGAGAGTAACTCGCTTGGGCGAAATTAGTAGAGTTTCGTCTCTGTTCACGCGTCCAAAACACCAAAACCAACACCAAAATGCATCTCAACCATACCAAGCATAAAAATAATGTCAAACAACACTAAAAGACATGTTACATAACCATTTGAAGTATCAACCCTCGAGATTTAATCAACAATGCCCATTCAATTGCAAAACCCTCCTCCTACTCATATAAAGTATAAAAGGCTTTGCACCCAACATCAAACCAACCACAATTTTCGATCATATCATACATACTACGCAAGCTAAATTTAGCAAAAATAAAGTCTACTTTATGTCCATCAAGGTTTGAACCTGTGACCATACCAACACCAATTCAATACACAACCATCCAACCAAATCATTTTTAGTGATAATTATCAAAATACTATGATTATACTATCACTCACTAGGCACAAATATATTATCAAAATAATAACAAATCAAACAACACATAAATGGCATACAAAGGACTTGAACCCAAGTCCTCTCACATAATCAAGTAGTCTTAACTACTTGAGCTAATACTTTTCCATGTCATACTAATTAACATTTAATGTTATTAAAGTTCCCCCTCCCGCATTTATTAATTAATTAATTATTTAATTAATTAATTTCCACGGGTCTTACAGTTTTGGATTTCAACGAGTGCACTCTTCGGTTATTCAAGCTTCTTCTACAACACTCCGACTACTCTAGGTTATTCTACTTCTTCCTTTTCATTTGTTACTCTTTTTCTCCTTTCTTCTCTAATATTTCTTCTTTCGTGTTTTTGTGTTATGGAAGTGTCGTTTGGGTACTCCAGATTGATCTATGCAATGATCTACAACTATGGTCTTCTCCAAAGTTTAGTTTTACAGATTATTATGGTAGGTTGAACAAAATGTAACATTTTTTTTTATTTTTATTTTCTTTATAATTGACTTATTTATGGTTTAATACATTGTTCTTCAATTTTTAGGATTTTTTGATTCTTCTTGAACTTGTGCTTTTACGAGGTTTTCTATTCTTCTAATAAGGATTTTTTATGGTGTAGGACTGAATGAAAAAATTTTAGGTTTTGGTATTCAATGGTTCCATACTCCGGTCAAACAAAAAGTTTTGTAAACATTTTTATTGGGTGCTTTGTTTAGTTATACATTTTTTATTTTTTTTGTAAACAGAGCAAGAGGAAGAAGAGAAGTTATTGGGCCAAGGAATAGAAGTTTGGGTTTACAGGCGTCAAAAAGTGCAGAAAAGAAGGATAAAATGACAATGGTAAAATGATGAGGAGAACTTAGAGAGTTAATAACATGGAGTTTGTTTGTTTCAAGGTTAGGATAATTGATTTTTTATTGAGTTAATTTAAATCTGGTGATCTTAATTGGAAAAGCCTGATCATAGATTTTAAATTGTAGCAAAGGTCACCCTCAACACACAATTATGTTAATTGGTGGAAAGGCGGTTGAACTTCAAAGTTTTATGATTTAGCATGTGCTATAGTTTATGCTTCTTTCCACTAGGTTTTCTATTGAATGGATTACCTTGTTCATATATAAGCATGGATTTTGACTAGTGATATTTTCATTATCGAGTTTGACTGGAGAGATTTCACCGTGTGTACTTTATGTTATAATGATTTTTTTTCTGGATTGCTTCAAAAGGATTGAAAAAACTTTTTAATTTTCAATCAACCGTGTTCTCAAAAAGAAGTTCACATGTGCTGTCAAGGAGATGTTATGCATCAGCCTCAGGTACAACCAATGAATCTTTGGGCTGTTAATTTTATCTCCTCCAAGTTTTTGTTGGGTGGTACATTAAGCCTTTCAAAATGTTGCCTAAGGATCTTGATTTTATATGTTGGTAGTGCTCTTTAGATTGCATTCGAGAAGCTAGCTTCTCAAATTCTAGATTTCTTCAGGTTGCACTTTAGCTTCCTCCATAACTAGATCCAACATAGATTGTCTTTCCAATAACTTCTATAACCTTCATTGATATAGTTGATTTACCAATTAAGGATCAAGAGCTAACAACTGAAGACATATTTTTATTTAAATTATCTGAGATGTGATGATGCATTTTTGGTAATCATTGGAGAATTAGATGAAATCAATATTGTTAAGTTTAATGCTTTTAATGCAGTTGTTTTGAAGGTCAAATCTCTCTACAATGATTTTAGGTATTTGGGAAGCAAGATTTCAAGTATATTCTAAAGCAAGTACATGATTTGAATTTCATTATGATATTTGATTGAATTTATAAAAAAGATCCAATCCTATTGTTTCACGTTATGTGAGGGGTTTGATGTTGTTATTTGTCAGATTGACATTAGAAAAGCTCTTTTACCAACTCAGAAGCATGATCCCACCACTAAAAAACAGACAGAAAATGAGTAGAAGGTGATGAAGAACATAGATTGATCAATGAAATGGAGGAACTAACTAATGTTCAAAGAAGTTTTTTGCTAAAAGAAGAGTCAAGGTTTTTAGCAGCTAACTTTCTTTGATTTTTGTCGTGATTGGAAATGCACATGAATGACTTTTGGAATTTGGGTTGTTAGATATGCATGTGCAACCATGTAGTATCTTCTTTGTGTTTGATCAGTAGTGACAAGGACATTGCTAGGTGGTTACAAAAGAAGTTCCATATTCTTAGACAAGAGTGAAGTCAACAACTTTTATTCACTCTATAACTAGATAAATAATCATTAACAATAATTTGTTATGATTTTTTTGACAAAGTTATTATGATAAATTTAATTATGCAGGGAATGATTGAAATTATCATGTTTGTGAAACAGCAAAGCATGGCACTCACCAGTTAAAGCTCAACTATTGGAGATTTTGATATGTGAGTAGATGAACTGAAAGACCCTACTATCAAATTTTCTGGGTAAGTAGCATTTTCCTAGCTATTTTTAGTACTTGCTTAAGTAGGATACAAGTTGAAGATAACAATGACTTAAGAAAGTTTCCTTCTAATTTCTTAAAACATTTTGTGCTCTTTGAATTGGATAACAATGTAACACAAATTCATTTCAAGTACTGTAATATCGGAACTTGATATTCTCTTTGAAGTTGGTTGTTTCCTTGGGAGTCGTATGTTGTTTGACTAGAGCAATTTTTTTCTTCTCTCTCTTTCTTAAGTTATGTAATAAGTATTAGGGTTAAGTATGTTTTTAGTCCTTGAACTTTCGCCAAAAGTTGAAATTCGTCTCTGGTCAAAACTTTGATAAATTTTGATCCCTAAACCTTAAAAATGAATGAATGTAGTCCTTTTAACCCAATTACGTTGATTTTTTTCAACATGTGAAATGTGTTTCGTGTTATCCATGAATCATGATATCCATGAATCTTTGCAACATCACTCCAAGAAGTTGAATTCTACTTTCAAATCTTAAACTTTGTTGATAACTTCATATATTCTGGGAAGTATTTTGTTATCTTAAAAAAATGAAGGCTAATCTCTTATTGAAAGTCTCCTCCTGATGTAGAATGGATTAAGCATATTGAAAGACTATAGCATTTATGGGAACATTATATTATCATAGAATTTAGTTTTCCTATTATTTTAATGATCTTTCACTATTTTAAAAGATTTTATGTTTAATTAGTATTTATCTATACTTTTATATTTGATCAAAATTTATGCAGGATTTTATTCTCTTTGGACTATGAATAGATTATACCCTTTTGGTGTCTCACGTTATTCAAACTTTTTTCCTATAATTGATTTTTGATATTTTATCTTAGAGTATCTGAAACTTGAGTTGTAAGAACATTTTCCCCGTGAAGGAGCACTTTAAATTTGTTTATTACTTTGTTGTTATATGATTTTCTTAACAGAAGAGGTTTATAGTTTCTGAGTCCAGATATTAACATCTTCTTTGTAGTTACATGGTTATCGGTACAATCTAGGCATGACCAATAATATCCTTTGACCATTAAATTAGACTAACCCAAATCTCACTTCTAAGTTGCTTCGGGATGTTAACTTTTGAAAAAGGATACTTTCGGATTTCAACATCCAATGAAGATGCCAGACTTCCGGATGTCAGTATATATATATTCTTTTCATTTAAATTTTTTTAAAGTTAAAGTTTAGTTTTTCTTTTAATTTTATATATTTTTTAACACATTATATTAAAACAAATTTCAATTAAATTTTTTAAAAGGAGTCAAAAAAACATAAAAAAATAATTGAAATTCAAAAACATTAAAATTTAAATAAAATTCGAAAAAAATAAAAAAATAAAAGATAATATATATATATATATATATATATATATATATATATATATTAATTATAAACATACTTTAAAAATAAATAAAGTTAAGAAATAATATAAATTAAAAAATAATATATATATACATATATATATATATATATATATACTTTTATTTAATGTTTAATAATATTTTGTTTTATTCATCTTTTAATATTTCAATTTCGTTTTTAATATTTTATTTTATTTTTAAAACATATAATAAAAGATAAAAGATAAATAAAACAAAAGATATTAAACTAAAGAAAAAAATTAAAATTTTAAAAATTAAACTTTAAGTAAAATTAAAATAACTGAAACAGAAACAGAATAAAAATTAAAAAGTATATATAATTAATATATATATATATATATATATATATATATATATATATATATATATATATATAAAAAAATAAATAAAATGAAGAAGTAAATTGAATTAGAAGAATAATTAAACCTTAATATTCTGTTTTAGATATTTTTATTTTATTTAAAGTTTAATATTTTTGACTTTAATTATTTTTTCAGTTTATTATACAATGTATTAAAGAATAAATAAAATTAAAATTAATTAAACATTAAATTTGAAAAAAAGTAAAAATTATATATATATATATATATATATATATATATATATATTTATC
>Ga0214545_1007383_pt1 | contig 18422 bp, 17 predicted proteins | sample CNSS4metaG_FD_160064 | JGI IMG/M metagenome (GOLD analysis project Ga0214545, IMG submission 160064) | Root nodule microbial communities from cowpea collected in UCLA plant growth center, Los Angeles, California, USA - CNSS4 | ecosystem: Host-associated > Plants > Roots > Nodule | place: USA...
AACAACCAAACATCCAAACAGCACACTGCCTCGCCCAGCCCCTCGCTCAGGGCTGAAGGGTCTCGCTCAAGCGAGACGTGCTCGCTCAGGCGAGTCCCTCTTCGCTTAGGCGAGGGCTCAAAAAGGGGGCAGGAGCACGCACGGGATCTCGCTTAGGCGAGGGCTCAAAAAGGGGGCAAGAGCACGCACGGGATCTCGCTTAGGCGAGATCCCTCTCGCCTGGGCGAGTTGCCTGTTCGCTCAAAATGAAAGAGCTGGTCGCCTGGGCGACCTTGGGCAAAAAAGGCTTGGGCGAGCCTCCGCCAAACTCGCTTAGGCGAGTCCGACTCGCTTGGGCGAGATTACCAGGTCTCGCCCTGGATTCACCTGCAGCAGATATGATTTTCGATCCAAACAACCATATAGGGTATTCCACGCACCAAGAACAATAATTTCACCATACAACATCAAGCAAACTCAAGAATAGACCAGAAATCAACTTAAACCCGAAACCCTAATTTCCCGTACCTGGTAAAAGCTTGTATGAGACCTCGACACTGGACTACGGAGCACAGCAGCTTGAGAGGCGGACCTAATGAAGAAAGTGTGAGTGTTAGGGCAACTGAAACAGGTTTTTATCCTATGGGCCGACCTTTAGGCCCAATACTGTAGGGCAGCCCACTAACTTTTAGGGCAGGAATAAAATGGGGCCTTACAATTTGTGGTAACTCGTTTCAACTTTTAGTCTAATGTATTGACATAAACAAGTTTACAAGGCCAAAAGGCCAACATAAAAAAAGTCCTCAGTTCGGAATAGAGTTGTTAAAACGGATAATTTAGCTTGATTTGACTTATCACGTGTTGATCACTTAATGAATCAATCCAACCCGGTTCACTTATTAACAACCCAAAAAAATTCGAACTCGATCTGACCCACCACAGGTTGGTGGGTTAAACATGTTAACTCACTAGCTCACTTAATTAGAAAAAAAAATACATTTTTTTTCTTCAGTCTTAAAAAAACTAAATTATAATTTTTATTAAAATTTAAATAAACTTCAATATAATCCAAAACGATGTTAAATTCCAATATAAACCAAAATCACAAAAATACAAAATATCAATGTGTTGACTAAAAAAACCAACCTAACTCGACCCAAATACAAAGGCTAACATAATAAAAAATATTTGTGTGACCTTTTATATGTGGGTTGGTAAGCCAACCTGGCTCACCACGGTTTCAACCCGGATGAGTTGGGTTCTAGGCGGGCCAGGTCAAAAGTTAACCCCTACTGAAATTTGTAAAAAATTTTCAACCCAACCGACCCAAACCCGTGGTGGGTCGGGTTGGCTCGCGGGTTCCAATCCTTTTGATAGGTCTAGTTCGGAATGAAGGTCGAGACGAGTCAACCCAAAGAAGACCGAGCCAAGATAACATGGGTCAAAGATCGAGTCAAGAAGACTCGGGACGAAAATCGAGCTGAGCCCGCCTAATGACAAGTCTCAAAATGTTCAAGTTTGTTTCTAAACTATTTGTGCATTTGGGTTATTTTTATTGTTTAATTCAAATTCAGTTTAAAGTTGTAGAATTCTAGTTTTTACAAAATTGTGTTAAATAATTATTTTTAGAAAGGCTAAATATGTTTTTGGTCTGTAGTCTTTGATACGAAATTGGAATTTGTCGCTATCCAAAACTTTGATACATTTTGATCCCAAAACTTTAAAAATGAATGCATATAATATTTTTAACTAATTACATTGAATTTTTTTGACTAGTCAAATGCATTGTATGTTAGTGTTTGAGTTGTTTACACCGTTTGACATAGAGATGACAAATAAACTCGTCCACGTAGGTATTGCCCGAACCCGTTCCCATTTTGACGGGGAATCCCCGTGTTGACTTGGTATGAGTATGGGTTAGAGATGGCAAATAAACCCGTCCCCGTGGGTATTGCCCGAATCCGTCCCCGTTTTGACGGGGAAACCCCGCATTGATTGGGTATGGGTATGGGTATGGGGAATCCTCGATTTTTTCAATTGGGTATGGGGATGGGGATGAGGATGAGGATGTACATATCCCCCCCATAATACCCGTCCCCGCCATATCTCTATCATCATTTAAATTATTAAAATATTCACAATTAATTAAGTAATATATATATATATATATATACACTTTCTATTTTTTATTTCTTTTAATTATTTGGTTTGTTATGAAACTCATTCGCATCTCCAATATATTTTTTATCTTATCAGAACATTTATGTAATTATGTTAAAATGATGTATGTCAATTAAAAAAAATTGTATTTCTATTATTTTTTAATATTTTTATTTATTGTATATTTTCCTATCACATGAGAATGTTTAATACTCTCAATTTAAGTGTTTAATAACATAAACTTTCCATTTACTAGGTCATATAAAAAAAATTACTTATTATTATTATTATTATTAATTTTTTGTTTCATTTGAAAAACTTTTTTGTTTCGCTAAAACAATTTTTGTTATTTCTCAATCATTGAGTATATAGATATTTGAAAAGTTTTTTTAGATCTCTAAGATATTTTTCATCTTATCATACCCTTAATTATATATTTCTTTTCCTTTGTGCGATTCCTTTCAATAGTCTCCAAATTGTTTATAAGACACACATTTGTTAATTTTTTAATATTCTTATTTTTTGTTTATTTTCATTATGTAGAATACTATTTTGATATATTTTATCTAATTATATTTTATTTTCTAACTCATTACAATCATACTTTAATTTTTTCACTATAATTGTATACATAATTTTTATTTACTACAATATAAAAATTTTAATGTAATTGACATGAATATTTTTTATCACTATCCAACATATATTGGAGTTCAAAAGATACAAGATCTATGTTAAAATTTTATTATTATGTTTATTATTTGTTCTTTGTGTCATTTTGATCAAATGATGTATTATAACTTTTATTAGTGTATAAAAAAAGAGATTCATTATAATTTAAAAAATTGAAGTAAACAAACATTTAAAATATATTTTAATTTGAATATTTTTTTCCTTTTATATTTTTTTAAAATAATTTTAAATTTTATCAACTAGGTTTCATAATGTTTGCAAATTTAATAAATTTTTTGGTTTTCATGAAATTTTATTTAGTATTCTAATACAAAATGTAAATAATTATAATTTATTTCAAAGTATTTGATATTGTATTACACCTAGGCGGCCTAACCTGAGTACTACCATGAAATCCGCCTATGTAATCCCTCAAGGGTGCAAACAATCACCATATCGAACAAGCGAAAGTAAGCGGCCTAAGCCGCTAACTTAAGGAAATCAACTGAGAACTTGATAGACCTAAAACACTACTAACCAGGCCTCAAGGGCCCACAATAATCAAATTGTGGGGCCTGGGATTGGCCCAGGCCCATCTGTGGCCCAATCAAAAGCCCAGCCCACGACGTGGCCAGACATAATTAATAATCTATAAATATACATGGACCCCTCGAATTAAAGGTACGCATTCATTAATCCCTTAATAACGAGATTTGACTTTCTGAGGAATTCCTTACTGACTTGAGCGTCAAAGTCTTCTCCGCAGGTAACCCCTCTTGGGTCTGGACCGATGCTAGCCGACACGCTTGAGGATAGCATACATCAGTCGAAGAGTAGCCTACTGAGGAGATTGCGGATAAAGGTAAGGTAGTATTCGTGTTTGACATCTCTTATTTGTTCTCCGCAAGAACAATTGGCGCCCACCGTGGGGCACTTAGTCATACTTTACGAATCAACCCGCACTCTCTCAAAGATGGTTTCTACCCGCAGCAGAGCCAAAGTTAACAAGAAAACTGAAGCAGGGTCCTGTAGCACCTACCGGTACCACCCCGAACCTGGCCGCTATCCTCGAAGGTCAAGCCAAAATGCAGTAAGAGCTGGCTGATATGAAGAAGTGCAATGTTGATGAAATAGAGGCACTCAAACAGGAAAACTCCCGGCTAAGGAGGAAGATTAAGATTGATCCCATGCAAAAGGGAAAAGCCAAGGAAGTGTCAGAAGCCACAAAGTCCCCGACTTTCCAGCCTAGTGAGGAAGAAAGTGAGTATAATCCTACCCCGCACACCTTCACCATCACTCAATAGACTCCCATCGTCTCGACCCATCATACACACTTCCACCCCACCATCCCAGGACACCCTGCAACACCTACCCCCGCTGCCACTCTTCCCACTACCCACATCCCACCTCACAACTTCACCTCCACTCTTCCCACTACCCACATCCCGCCCCACAACTTTACCTCCACCTTCCCTACTCTCATCCACCATCCCATTCCGCCTCACCCGTTACCATCCTAACCACCCAAACGCCGCCATCCTTTTACCGACTCCATCGCCAACACCCCTCTCCCTGCGCAGTGGGAACCCTTCACGCTGGACCGTTATACAGGTAAAACCGATCCAGATGAGCACCTCAAAGTATACATAACACACGTCGCCCTCTACACTTCCCATGATGCCGTTTTCTACAAAGCCTTTCCAACCACCCTTAAAGGCCCCGCCCTCGAATGGTTCACAACTCTACCCCTATACTCCGTTGACTACTTTGACACCCTCTCCCACATGTTCACCGCTCACTTCGCCAGCAGCCGTGCACATCAAACCACAACCCTGATGAAGGATTGACCCCAACCAAGGATGGAGGCACGTGCTTAAGAAGACTAAGCATGTTTAGAAAGGAAGTTCAATAATCCTTCATCCCTTTCATTTTTGTTTGTTATTTTTGATTCCCAAAGTTGACTTAGTTGAATCAACTTTAGTTGACTTGTTGACATTTGACTAGGTTTGACTTGTTGACTATAGTTTACTTGACTTAAGCCAACATGCTAATCTATGTTTATTTGCTTTGTAGGTTAATTAGGAGTAAGAAAGCAATGCTAGGTGGCATATGGTGATTGGGGAGCATAAATGACGTGGATGAGAGAGTAAAGCAAAGGCATAAAGCATAAAGTAAAAGGCATGAAGCAAGTGTACCTATGTACCTTTGGTCTCCTTTGTTTTTAGCACACTATGGCTACTTTTTGGAGACATATGAGACACATTCTTTGTCTCCTTTTGTGCTAGAACGAAATTAGCCTTGCATACACCATAGTTAGCTCTTTTGTCTCTCATTTTTGTAACCTTATTTGACCTAGTTTCTATAAGCTAGGGTTATGTTTTTGTAGAGACATCCTTAGGTATCTTTTATTTGCTTAGAGGCCCCTAAACTATTCTATATAAGGGATGCTCCTAGACATGTAAAAGGGTTGAACATTTTGAAGTAAAAACACTCTTGTGTCTCAACCATTTGTGAGAGTTTCCTCCCTAGGGAGTGAATACTTTTAAGCCTTATCTTGCATAGCAAGTGGCGGCACACATCCACTCATCTTCAAGGTTGCCATGGCTTCTAGCCTAGCCTTGTAGTGGCGTGCTTCTCACATTTTTACCATTCCTTTCCTTTCCGTTTTATGTTTTCTTCTTCCTTTAATTGTTCTTGGTTTTTTATGGTTTATGTGCTTTCCATTTCCTTTTTGTTTAAATCAATCCATCATCTTCTTCTCTTGAGCTTTGTGAAAGGAACCTTCACATCTAGATAGCTTGCTATCTTAATGTCCAGTGGGGATTTCACTTAGCTTTCTTAATCAACTCACACCATATTCAATAATCTTAAAAAGGAACAAGATAATCCTTCATCAATTAACATTGCATGAACTACACTCAAGCTTCAAGGAGACCCTCTATGGGAGTAAAGCTTATGGAACACTAAACGGGGAATCGATGGAATATTGTTCCAATCGATGGATCATTGATTAATCTTCGAAGGAAGATCCAGATCCCACAGATCTAAGCAGCGGTAGACTCGATTGGTAAGAGAATGATTCTCTATCATTCTAGTGGGGAACCTCTTGGATTCTAACAGAATCGAAAACGTAGGAGGTAAAAACCTCAACTAGAAGATAGGCTTAACAAATGGGAGATAAACCACTCTCTATTCATCAAAGCTACTAAATACAAAGAACGGTGTGCCTTTATAGACGAAGAAGGCAACCAAGAAATTAAACTGAAAGGAAAATGTGAACAAGCAAAAGCCCTAACAATTACAAGGTATGAATGTTCCTCGTGAGCAAGAAACCCTAGTAGCTAAGGGGGTTGAGTGCCTAAGGAATGGATAGGAACCCTAAATGCTAAGAGGCGTAACCCTCTTTGGAGACGAACCCTAACTGCTGGATGAGTGAGAAAAGAACGCAGGCTTCATTTTCGTTGATGAAATTGGGCTGTATGTGTCAGGCCCAATCATGGAATCTGGACAAGTCCTGAAAGAGGAAGGAAACGTGCTTGAATCCCACACGTGTCTGAAACCTAAATGCAGAAGCTTAGGATGCGCTAACTTAGTGAACCTGGTGTAAATTGGCTTACATTCCAAGCCCAAAGCAAATACAAGGAAGGCATGAACAACACTTAAAATTTGTGCCTAAAATACAACCCAATGAAAATGCTAGTTACACCACACAATTCACTAACATATAGATTTATTTAACTATTTAAAAATAGAGTAAAGAAAATTGGGCCTGGTCATTAGCCCATGCTAAAAGCCCTCAGGGTGATATTCATCATCACCTCCCTCTTTAAGAGGATCTGTCCTTAGATCTAGAGGGTTCGTTAAGGCCACAACATTGGAAGTTTTAGTCCGCAAGAATCAAAGATACATTTGTAAAAATAATCAAATAAAATTTTTATTAAAATTTTCATTGAAGATGTTTTTACGCGGCCTAATTCATAACAGTACTGATTTTTACTTTGACTTAATTAAGACCTAATAGGTAACTCTTTGTCAAAGGTTGGTTTTGGAAAATCTTTTGAGGAGTTTAAAATAATAGGTGTAGGTGGAAAACATTTTCAGAAAGAATTAAGACAAAAGATTTAATAAAAAATGAGGGAGAATTTAAAGATGAGATCACGCCCTTGGGAAGTTTGATATCCATTTCCATGCAAGGAACTATAGGATATTGTGTCTCTACTTCCCTAAGCATAATTTCTTTTCCTTCTTTTCTCTCAATCCCTTCCACTTTTCTTTTTAACTCTTGCTCTTGTCTTACTCTCACTTTTTCTTCATATTCTTTTTCTCTTTTTCCTCCTTCTCTTAGCTTCTCCTCTATCTCTCGTTCATCTTCTTCTCTTAGTTCTTTCTCAAAAATTTCTTTTTGTTTCTGCTCTCTTCTCTGGATTCTTCTCATTTCTATTCCTCCAACTCCTTCATCTCTCTGAGGAGTATTGTGAGTTTCTCCTCCTTCCTTCTTGCTATCTATATTTACAAATTTAATAGACATACTCAAAGAATAGCCAATAATGACAAGCAATAAAAACAAGCTAAGAAATAAAGTTGACACACAAAGAGAACCTAAAGGAAGAGCTAGATCATGATTAAAAAAAATAAAATCAAACAAGACTCAAAAAAGCAAGTTGAATCATGAACATATGCAATTGCAATTGAAGTGTATAGTGAAAGATTAAATTATGAATTGTTTTGCTTCACTCTTTCTTTTCACTCGAATGATTCAGACAATACCTTTCATTCTCTTTTCAGATTTTCTCATCATATTTTCTTTTCTTTTTTCACTGATTTCTTTCTTTTCTTTCAATTCTCAAATTTCTTTTGATATCCATTCACAAAAAATTTCAATTTTCTACTTCCAAATCAATAAGCAAAGGCATATGGTAGATTGCAAAGATCCAACTCAAAAACAATTTGGAAACAGACACAAGACATAAAACTCTCAACCAATGCAGATAACTCAACAATATGTAGTAGAATGTGATTCAACTAGACCAGTCAATACGAAATAGTTTCAACATCAGATGAATGGTCAAAAAATCAATGCATTGCTGTGAAGCAAATATTAACTAGTGCATGCAATTGCTAAGAGCAAATCTGACTCAAACAACAAATTAATAGGCTGCAATAAGAGTAATAACACACCGAACATGAATCTAATTCAACAAGAAGTGATACGGCCAATCATCAACCACAAAAACTGCAAAACAAAACGCAACTAAGCCAAATATACACTACACTCAAGATATGCATCAAACTTCAAAGACATCAGACAATAGGCTAATCATAGAATGCAACAAAGTGCGATCCATCTTTCACAGAATAGACACGAATCAATATACACAAAAATAAGGACAACTTCTACGAAATACTGAATATGTAAAAACAACTATACAAAACCTAAGACAAAAATAGAGATTCAAAAATTTAAAGCTAGGTAATAAAATTGAAATTAAACCTAACTAACATGCATTTGAACGGTAGAAATGAATCCTAAATAATTGCATCGGGACAACATTGATTCAAGGAAATAGGCACAATTTTAATGAATCAACTTTAGATAAAAATTATTTCAGCACAGGTCCTCGATGAAAAAATACTGAATCAATAACAAAGAGAACACAAAGGAATTTGAATAAGACGGAAGCAAGGCAAAATAGAAACAAAACAAGTAGAAAGAGATTATCATAAGGAACTTCTCTCTTTAAGCTCCTAATCGCTTAACCGAAGCTCTGATTACCACTTGATGGATGACACTCCACGGGAAATCGTTTGAATATTGTTCCAATCGGTGGATCACCGATTAATCTTCAAAGGAAGATTCAAATCCCGTGGATCTAAGTAGCGGAAGAATCGATCGGTGAGAGAACGATTCTCTCTCGTTCCAGTGGGGAACCTTAAGGATTCTCATTGAATCGAAAACCTAGGAGGTAAACACCTTAACTAGAATGTGAGCTTGACAAATGGGGGATAAACCACTTCTATTCATCAAATCTACTCAATACAAAGAACGATGTGCCTTTATAAACGAAGAAGGCAGTCAGGAAATAAAACGTGAACAAGAAATAACCCTAACAACTACAAGGTATGAACGTTCCTCGTGAGCAAGAAACCTTAGCAGCTAAGGGAGTTGGGTGTAACATCCCAACCAGATATTACGAATTTAAATAATAAAATAAAGAAAATAATAGTTAACTTCATTTAATGAAACATCATTTCTCAAGAACATGGGAAATTTAAATCTTTTATTACACCAGTACTAGTCCAAAGTCCATAATTATAAAATTTCATTATAATTATAAAAGTCTCATAATGCGAAGATTACAATTTATTTAAAACATAGTAAAATTCTCAAATCATCAATCTTTGATAAATTCTCCCAAAGACTAGCCCCGCTCCGACTCTATGCCTCACTAGATCCACCTACAACATCATCTGCTCACGTTTAGGCAGTTCCCGACCGCTAGGTGATGAGTGCGTATTTTTGCCCTCATTCAATGTTTAATTCTAAGTATTTAATTTAATTTGTGTGCTTAAATAGTGATTTCATTAACAATTTTGATAATTAGGCTATTTGAACTTGTGATAAAAATGTCTTAAAAAGTGATTTTTAGCTGCATAAATTATTTTTGAATATTTTAACGTTTGTTGATGCAGCTAAAGTTAAGTTTTAAGGTCATTTAATGTGGAAAAATAAATTGATTGAAGTTCTGGAAAATCAAGTTCTGGAAAAATCACTTTTGCACCCCATACATTACTTATACACTCCTCTATTTCCAAATGGGCTATAGAAAACCTACTTCTACACCCCTACCTTTGTCTATTTTCACCCCTCTTTTCTCTCATAAACTAGATGCACTCAGATGCTGCCATGTGGCAATTAATCCTTGCACATGCATGTGAACCAATTAGGGCGTGCCACATCATCATCATCTTCTTCCTTCAAACCCTAGGCACCTTCATCCAACAGCCCACCACCGCCATGCTTCGACGTTGTCGGAACAGATCTGCACCTTCAATAGCAGCACCATCATGGACCAGAGCAAAACGCTTTTTGTCATCACCTGCACCATCTTCTTGTGCCTGAATCCCTACACCACTACTGCGAGCCACCAGCGTTCCGCAGCCATGCTGGAGAAACGCAGAACTAGCGACAACCATTGCAACAACGGATGCATCATCTTCTCCACAATAAACCAACGCAGATCTGCACTACTACCAACCTTTCAGCCACCATCTCATCATCGTCGAAAAATGCAGCCATTACGAGTAGACGTTGCAGTATCGTCGGATCACCACGTTCAACCAGTGAACTGTCGCGAAGTAGGACAGCGTGAACGAACCACCTGCATCTGCACCACGCTCACGTCGTCGGAGCAGTGTTTCCATCATAGTAGAAATCACCACAGATCTCCTTGCAACTTCATGACCGTTCGTGAACGCACGGTAGTAGCACCTTCGCTAGAGAAGAAGAAGAATCACGCAGCATGGCCAACCTCCACGCACCAATGACACATTCAGTCACCACTCACATCACTTGCAGCCGTCATTGCCATCTGCATCTCTATTTCAACTGTAGAAACCCTAATTCTGGAGAGAGAGTGTCAGTCACATGTCATTTTATCAATGGACAGTCAAATAGTCAACTAGTCAAACTCTGGTCAAAATGTTCAAATTTGATCAAAGACTGGTCAAACGAAAGGATTTAACTGCAAATATTGATATTTTTAGATGTCTCTATAAATTTGGACTATAAGATTAAAAATGGCTTATTGAGAAAATTAATGCAAATATTTTTTGTTGATAATTTATCAGATATATTTTAATAATTAATTTATTTAATTATAACATAAATTATTAACCAACTATATTTGTCAAATAGTCTATATCTCTCCAAATATCTTTGAATATTTATTTTTATCTCTATTTAAAAGATATTTGAGAGGTTTTAGCAATCGAAAAGCCCAACCCAAGTCCTATGTAAAGAGACCAAGGGATAAGCAGAAGACGAAGCTCAGGACTTCGGAGTTCAGGAACCCTTAAGGGGGGCCTAATTTCGTTTCCTTTCCCTCTCTATTCTTCTTCTATTTTTATTTTGCATTCATGGAGTTCTAAACTTCTTGGGTTAATTCCATTGTAATTTTTTAATTGGATTCTGAGGTTAGATCAATTAATTTGTTTATTCTTTTGATTCTTGTTGAGATTTATTTTCATCTATGTCGTTTGGTTCTTAATTTATTAAAAGTAATGATTTTTACATTGTAGCAAGTTAGCACGGTGTTAAATCTACATAATATTACAATCGTATGAGTCCAAGGGTTTTTAAACTTTAATTGAGAAGTTACTTTGATTAAAGGTGAAAACTTAGATTAGAATTAATCAAGAAGTTCCTTGGGTTAATTAGCTTTTTACTAGATTTAAGAGGTAAAAGAATGGACATGATTAGGATTAGTAATATTTAATTGAGAAGTTACTTTGATTAAATTTACTAAGATTAATCTAAAAAGTTCTTGCTTTTGATTGAGAAGTTACTTTGGTTAAAAGTAAGGATGCCAACAAATTAATTGAGAAGTTACATTGATTAATTTGAAGTCTTAAACAAGAAATCAATAACAATAATCTTTAGAAAACCAATGATGAATCCTATTTTGAAAAAGTAGTGGAATCAACCTATTTTTCTTTACTATTGTTTCTATCTTATTTTATCTTTTTATCTTTATCTCTCATATTTTTATTATTTTATTTGACTAACTCTTTTGTATAGATTTTATAAGAACTAACTTGTTAAAAATCAATTCTGTGTTCGTTGGGAGACGACTTAGGGTTACTTTAACCTTTCTATTTTCTTGATCGCGTCACCGACAGTGTTATCACCAGGCGACGCATGGCCTTTACCCAATTATGGGTTTTCTGGGTGAAGGACTTGGCGGTATTGGTTGAACCGCTAGGCGACGTGAGCCAAATTGGTTCATTTTTGGTATTTCTGGGTTCTGGGCTGATTCTGATCGGAGGGAAAGTTAATTATGATCATTAAAGGATGATTTAATGTTGAAATGTCTTTTAGTTTCGTGAAATTGACGATTAAATTGAATGGAACAGTGTGAATAGGTTTTAAGGTTGGAAAGGTTAGGTGTAATTACCGTGTTTTGCACTAGAATTGTGTTAGATCTAATTATAGTTGATTATGGGTAAGACTGTTATTATGCTCACAGGCTGAACGACGGAAAATGGCATAACGATGCATTGAGAACTTGTTAGGAAGGGCTGTACAGGGCTGGAAATTCTAGGATTTTTCCAGAATATAATGCACCGCCTGGCGGTAATGAATAAGCTGCTAGGCGCCATCTCAAAGGTGTGACTGCGAGTTTGTTTGGTGCATTGGGAAGTTGGGGTCAAGTGTATTACTGGAAAAATAGAGAGGAGATCTATGGAAGTGGTATTAGAATATACGCAATAAAAGTAGGGAGATGGAAAGGAAGATTAAATAGTAAGTTATGGTAAAAGTGTAGGATAATGTTAATATAGTAGTGTTTCCAATAAATAGTAAGTTATGGTAAAATTCTAGCAGGACTGGGGCATAAGGCAAGGCTTGAATGAAACTAATTCTATGGGACTGGGAATGGGTACTTAAGGAGTATTTATAAGCTTGAGTGTGTTGAAATAGTTCTGATGGTTGGTTAGGGATTGAAGTCTTATAGGAGCAAAGTACATAATGCAGGAATAGGTTTGATTGGGGGCATGTTGGTGATACTGTCACATGAACTGAGGTTAGTCTAACATTGGAAGCAAAGGAATTGGTAAATTTAAGGCTAAGGGTGGCTAAGTATTTTAATAATATTAAAAGATGAAGCGAATGGATAGAACTTGAATTCAAAATAGTACAGTATTGCATAAATTTTGGTGTGGCGCCTGACAACAAAGTTCAACCCGCCAAGCGATAGCTTCTATTCCAGAAGCTTTGTATGACGCGAGGCGCCTGGCGGTGAAGGATGTCCCACCAGGCGGTAGTTGCAGAGGCAGTGAAAAATGAGGCGATTGGTGCCTAGAGGCACGTGTCCATCGCTAGGCGGTCTAGAAGTTTGCAGTGTTTGGCGATACGTGTCCCCCGCCAGGCGATTTTGTTGCTACAACTCTGAGTTGCTGGTTCTGCAGGCATGATCTACAAGGCTTTTAGTGATGCTTTAAAGGTGGGTTTGCTGGTGTTCCTTGAGTTGAACTCAGAACGTATCCTTTGAGTTAAGCTCGGGATAAGGGTTAAACACGTGGCATTCTTTGAGTTGAGCTTGGGATGGCGAATGAACATGAGGAACCCTTGAGTTGATCTCTGGTTGGCGAGTGTTGTTGGTGTGAGTGTGCTGGTTGTGGCCAGTACGGATGGGTCTAGATAGATTGCCCTCCTCAGTAACTAGCTGACGAGTTTGGTAGTCTTAGGACGTTACGAACTATGTTCGTATTTGGGAACTCCACCTGGCGTTACGGTGTGTGATCCGTAGCAATGGTTTCCCGCACGTGCTCTATCGGTTGTGGCCGATAGGTATGGCAGCAAGTCACCTTGGAGTAATCACTAGAAGATGTAGAACACGACTCACATGGTGGTGGCCATGTGGTATGGAATTTGTACCACACCTAGCCGGCCTAACCGAATAATAACTAGAAAATCCGTCCAGGTAACTACCAAGGATGTAAATAGTAACAATTACCATACACATGCTTAGGTACCCGGACTAAACCGCTAAGAAGCAACATTGGTCAAACAAACCAAAGCAACAATAGCGGCCTAGGCCGCTAAAAAGTAACTAGCCTAGGTCGTTAACTCTACGAAACTAACCAAGGACTTGGCAAAACCATAACATTTCTATAAGATTCATCAAGCCCACAATAATCGAACTAAGGGCCTAGACTAGGGCCCAGGCCCACCTACATCTCAAACAGGGGCCCAACCCATGACGTAGCCAAACAAAATTAATAATCTATAAATATGCATGGACCCCACGAATTAAAGGTACGCATTCATTACTTCTCTAATCACCAGATTTGACTTTCTTAGAGATTTTGCTGACTTGAGCTTCAAAGTCCCTTCTGCATGTAACCCCTCTCAGGTCAAAACCGATCACACTGAGATACCCATAAGCGACATGTATCAACCAGGTGGAAGCCTACTGAGGAGATGGCGGACCAAAGTAAGGTAATGCTTGTGTCTAACATATCTTGTTTGTTCTCTGCAGGAACAATTGGCGCCCACCGTGGGGCACAAGATAATACCTTACCACCCACTTTTTTCCGAAAATGGTTTCTACTCGCAACAGAGTAGGAGTTAACAAACAAGTTGAAGCAGGCCCCTCAGAACCTGCTAACATCACCCCGGATCTGGCCGCCATCCTAGACGGTCAAGCCAAGATGCAACAGGAGCTGGCTGACTTGAAGAAGCGCAGTGCTGATGAGATGGAGGCACTGCGACAGGACAACTCTCGCCTAAGGCGAAAGATTGAGGTCGATCCCACTCAAAAGGGAAAGGCCAAGGAAGCATCTGGTGCTGCAGGGTCCCCAACTATCCAGCCTACTGAGGAAGAAATCGAGTACAATCCTACCCCGCACACCTTCACCACCACCCAACAAACTCCCATCCTTTCAACCCATCATACTCACTTCCATTCCACCCTCCCAGGAAATACTACGGCTCCCACCCCCATCGCCACCCTGCCCACCACACACATCCCACCCTACAACATGGCCACCACAATACACACCACTCATATCCCACCCTACAACCCTCACAACCTCCCTACTACCCATATCCCTCCTCACAACTTCACCTCCACTTTTCCCACCCTCGTTCACCATCCCGTCCCTCCTCACCCACTACTATCCCACCAACTCAGGCGCCGTCACACTTTCACCAATTTCATTGCCAACACCCCCTCCCCACCCAGTGGGAACCTTTCACACTGGAACGTTACACTGGTGAACCCGACCCAGATGAACACCTCAAGGTCTACATCACCCACGTCGCCCTTTACACTTCCCATGATGCCTATCCTAGCACCCTAAAAGCCCCTACCCTCGAATGGTTTACCACCCTCCCGCCATACTCCATTGACTGCTTCGATACCCTCTCCTACAAGTTTACCACTCACTTTGTCGGCAGCCGCCCGCATCAAACTACAACAATCTCACTCCTCGACGTCAGACAAGAACAAGACGAGATGTTCCGAGCCTTCATTGATTGATTCAGTAAGGCTGCCTTTCACACACCACACATAAACCAAGAAATGATACTTCAGTGCATGACCCTTACTCTTAAACCCGACCCCTTCGTCAATAACGTCTACCTTCACCCACCTACCTCCATGCATGAATTTAAACTGCGTGCTGCTGATTACGTCCGCATGGAGGAAATGCAAACTCTCCATACAAAATTTTGCAATGATTACGCACCCTCTACTGCAACGCCCTCTTCACAACCTCCCCGTCCTGATCCGAGACCCCGAGAACCCCGCTTCACCAAATACGGCCCCCTAAATGTCCCCAGATCCCGCCTCCTTGATGAGGCCTTACAGGCCGACCTCATCCCACCGCCACGCAAGACGACCACTCCCCCCAACGCGGACATAACTAAATACTGCCGCTATCACCGAAACCACGACCATACCACAGAGGAATGTAAAGCACTCCAGGATAAAATTGAAGAACTGGTTCGTGCTGGCCATTTCCGCCGCTTTGTCCGCAAAGATGACCACCCTCCCGATCCCATCACCCTCCTCGTTCTGACCACCGACGCCCTCCCCGCGATCCTCACCACAGTAAACGCCCAAACCAACCAACTAACCATGACCCCCAACCGGATCGCACCGACGTCACCCCTGCCGACCCTCCTCTACGAGGCACTATCAACAGCATCTTTGGTGGTTTTGCTAGTGGAGGATCCACCTCATCCGCAAGGAAGAGACACCTCCTCTATATCCAATCTATCAACCACATCACCCATTCTCATCACAAACGTCGCATGCCCCCCAAAACTTTCACGGATGACGATTTTCAAAGCCTTGATCACCAGCAAGATGACCCTATGGTCATCACCGTCGAAATCGAAAACCACGCAGTCAAGAAAGTCCTCGTCGACCAAGGCAGCTCCATCGACATCTTCTATTGGGCTGTGTATCAGAAACTCCAACTCCCCGACACCGCATGGTCCCATACGATGAACCGATATATGGATTTTCTAGGGAAAAAGTTTCCACCCGTGGCGACCTCCATACCGTTTTTCGCGATGGTGCCCAAACAAAAATAATTCCTATCCGTTTCCTTATCGTCGACGCACCTACATCTTATAATGTCCTCCTCGACCGCCCTTCACTCAACACTCTTGGCGTTGGGATGTCCGCCTCGAACCTGTCAAAGAAACCACTCCCTAGAGCCCCTTAATGGCCGCACCATCAAACTCGGTACTGGGTTAGAACCTGAACAACGTGACATCCTAACACCCACCCTTGTCAATAACACGAACCTCTTTGCTTGGTCAGCTGCTAACTTACCTGGAGTTGACCCTCACGTGGCATCCCATAAGTTGTCCATTTACAAGGAGGCCTGGTATATCTCCCAGAAAAAACGCAAACTTGGTGAAGAATGACGCCTTGCGGCCAAGGCCGAGGTTGACAAATTGCTAAACACGGGGTTTATCGAAGAAGCCCACTACACCACTTGGCTCTCTAACATGGTTATGGTCAAGAAAGCCAATGGCAAGTGGCGAATGTGTGTTGATTACACGGATCTTAACAAATCCTATCCTAGGGACGCCTACCCCTTACCCAATATTGACCGACTTGTCGATGGCGCAACCGGTAACAAGGTCCTCAGTTTTCTTGATGCATACTCCGGTTATAACCAAATTCCCATGGCCGCATCCGACATGAACAAAACCGCCTTCATCACAGGCGACACCAACTACTTCTACAAGGTCATGCCATTTGGTCTCAAAAACGCAGGACAAACCAACGACTGATGGACAAAGTTGTTAGCCATTTAATGGGCAAATGTGTCAAAGTATATGTTGATGACATGGTTGTCAAATCCCCAAGCCATCACCAGCATGCTCAGGACCTATCAACAGTCTTCTCTGCGTTAAGGCAATACAACCTCTGCCTCACCCCCGACAAATGCATTTTCGGCGTCGACCGTGGTAAATTCCTTGGATTCATGCTGACCCAGCGCGACATAGAGGCTAACCCTAAAAAGTGCAACGCGATCATTGAAATTCGAAGCCCCACCAATGTCAAAGAAGTACAACGCCTCATAGACCGCCTCAATGCCATTTCCTGCTTCCTTCCCAAACTAGCCGAACAAACCCAACCCATCATTCAGCTACTCAAAAAATCCGCCAAGTTCACGTGGAATGATGATTGTGAAGAAGTATTCCAAAAGCTAAAAACCACCCTCACCTCACCACCCATCCTCCATAAACCGAATACTCATCCTCCATATCACTGCCATAGATCACACCGTAAGCGTTGCGTTGGTTCAAGATGTCGGTAACACCCAACATCCTGTTTACTTCGTCAGCAGAACCCTGCAAGATCCCGAAACCAGGTACCAGATGGTGGAAAAATTAGCCATATCCCTGGTACACACAGCCCGCCGCATACGACCATATTTCTAAATTCATAACATTATCGTCAAAACCGACTACCCGATCCAGAAGATATTGTAGAAACCAGACCTTGCGGGGCGGATGTCGTCTTGGGCCATTGAGTTATCCAAATTCAACATCCGCTACGAACCTCACGACCCCATCAAAGCTCAATGCCTTTTAGACTTTGTCAACGATCTCCAACGAACTCCTGAAGAGGACCAATGGACACTTTATGTTGATGGTTCGTCAAACCCAAAGGGGGCAGATGCCGACATCGTACTAGAAGGCCCCAACGATATCCTCATCAAAAAATCCTTCCATTTCGCCTTCAAGTCGTCTAACAACCAAGTCGAGTACGAAGCCATCCTCGCCGACTTATCCCTAGCCCGCGAGGTTGGTGTCAAGTCATTGACGTGCAAAACCGATTCCAAGCTTACCATAGGCCATTTAAATGACGAGTTCCAAATCAAAGGCCCTACCCTCCTACAATACTATCACCTGGTCCAGAAATTCGTCCAGTCCGCCTTCGAACAAGTCTGCATCCAACATATCCCCAAATCCGAAAACGTCACAGTCGACATATTGTCCAAACTAGCCAACACCAAGTTAAAAAACCACCACCGATCACTATTGCAGCAAACGCTATATGCCCCCTCCATCACAAAGACTTGTCATACCCTAACCCAACACCAAGCCGACAATTGGACAACTCCCTACATCCAATACCTCCAAACCGGTAACCCCCCACCTGACGCTGATAGGAGTTGGATAACTAAATGATGAAGGATTATCTTGTTTCCTTTTAAGATTATTGAATATGGTGTTAGTTGATTAAGAAAGCTAAGCGAAATCCCCACTGGACATTAAGATAGCAAGCTATCTAGATGTGAAGGTTCCTTTCACAAAGCTCAAGAGAAGAAGATGATGGATTGATTCAAAACAAAAAGGAAAT
>Ga0214545_1007387_pt1 | contig 18416 bp, 4 predicted proteins | sample CNSS4metaG_FD_160064 | JGI IMG/M metagenome (GOLD analysis project Ga0214545, IMG submission 160064) | Root nodule microbial communities from cowpea collected in UCLA plant growth center, Los Angeles, California, USA - CNSS4 | ecosystem: Host-associated > Plants > Roots > Nodule | place: USA...
CATTGACACCACTCTCAACCCAAAACCTTAAGGCAATGGGTTTATGGGCCTTGATCCTTATATGGTGCTCTACTTTCTCAATACTGGTCAATGTGGGACTTAGACTCACACTTGGATTCCTAACAATGCACATATACATTACATATAAATTAGTTAATTAACTCCATCTTAAATAAATAAAAAATAAAAAATATTTATGAGTTCACTCATTAACTAAATAAATATAAATATAATATTTGTGTCACTTAAGTCAATAATAATAATAATAATAATAATTTTTCATATTTATTTTAGTTAATGTTGACACTATTCTACAACAAATATAAACATTTTTACTTATTAAAAAAAGTTAAAATTAGTGTTGTTCTTACTGGCTCAATGTGTCCTTGTAGTTATATATGTTCATTTACTTCTTCATACCTCGAGCTAATGTGTTCTTACTGTCTCATTGTTGTTATGTCTTATTCCGATGTGACAGTGAATATCTTTTGGCCAAAGAGTCTACAAAGATATTGTGGTGCTCAAGTTAGTAATATGTTGCATATAAAAATATAGTAATAAATGAATGTATAAACTTAGTGCTCAAGTTACTAATATGTTGTATATAGAAATATAATAATAAATAAATTTATAAACTTACCTCATGAACCATACTATTTATGATACCTATATGGACTTTGACCTTTATAGACCTATAATTTGTAAGTTTACTTTCTTTTAAGGGTTTTTCTACCAAACTAATTACCAAATTAATTATCCTTGTTCTTTTTTTGTCTAATACATTATAACTTATAAGGACTTTTGTCAATGTAAATAATGTGTCGACTAATGTTGACATTGTGATCAAAGTATATCATCCTTGACCTATCGATACAAATTATTATTAGAATAAATGAATCTACTAATGACTAATAATAAATTAAATTTATTAATGTTAGTTAAGTTTATATTAATCTAACATTATCACGTATATTATTTATTAAAGTTAAGTGAGTAGAAAGTTGATTAATCAACGTTATTATTACGGTATCACTATTTTATTTTTATTAACTTTAAAAATATAATATTTTATATCACGAATTTAATTAAAATTTAATTAGTAAATTCTAATAATATTACATTTTGAACAATTTTGAAAACTAATTTAATATTTTGTCGGTATAACTTTCAAAATTATTCCTTTTTATTCTAATAATTATGAAAGATATCAAATTTTATTATAAATTTGTTGTGATTTCTTTCGTATTCTTTTATTTATTTTTTAATAAATTTTTATGTAATAACAAATCATCGATATATTTTGAATATTTGTACAGTTAAAATGTAAAAGTTTATATTTAATATAATTTTATTTGAAAGTAATTATTTCTTAAATATTAGAATAATAACTTCGTAATACTTTCATCAAAATAACAAAATAAAATCGTTGTCAATCTCAAATTCATATCGCTAAAATTAAATTTTTGAGAAGCAAAAACAAAAGGTACACATCGAATTCAGTTTATTTAAACTGAATTTTTCTGGTGTTGTTATGAACTTGTAGTGTCAATCAGGTCTTTTAAAGACATAATCTTCTTAGAAGAAATATTAATTTAATTATATCATTTAAATGTTGATCAAATATCATAGTACTGTTTGATAAAAAGTAACTTTCGGAATCCCTTAAAATTTTAATAGACTACAAAGTCTTACCTTAGTTTAGAAATTTCAACATTTATTAATTTCTTTTATTAGTTTTTTGTTAGGTTTTATTTTTATTAGTTTTATACTATAATGTAATAATGCACTGTCATCTGCAAGTGGACCATTTGGCGTTTTATAATTGGTCTGATTCACTTCTTTTAACACCATGAATTTTCTTTGAAGATATTAAAAGATGTTATATAGGATCATGCAGATTTTTATTACATGTCTTTTAAAATATCAAGATCTTATTATAAGAAATAAAATAAAATATCAAGATTGGTAATTATTAAGAAAGATTATAATATAATACACGGTTGAAGGACACGAGCAATGCATGTGCAAATATTTTAACTAAAGTATTAATAAGAAAATGCAAATAAAATAAAAATTAGTCAACTGCTGTGGACAAATAAATTAAAACACAAATAATTTCACAAACTTCGAAAAGAGGGAAATTAAAAAAGAGCTAATATTTAAAATTTTATAAAACCACATGTATGGTTGATTGAGTTAATTTAAAAAAAGAATCATTAAAATAGTCTTAATGGAACTTGTTACTAAAGTAGACCAAAAAAGTTCCTTCAAAAGAAATAATTAAAAAAGAACTAGAACATTTAATTTATAGTAGTTGGAACAAAAAATTAAGTGCGCATAGACATGTATTAAAAAGAGTTGCACACACCAACATAATTCAATGAACTTTACCAAAAACAATGGTATGAATTTAACCAAAACATTATACCAGTTTTATCATTTGTCTCCATTTTTTTTCTTAACAGCAAATAATATAAATATATATAGAAACACTTTAGGGATGTGTCAAACCTTTTACATATCATAATTTTATATTGAAGTTCTTCGATAAATTAAAACAACTTGACAAATGTTTATAGTAAGAAGATTAAAAGCAAATAGAGATCTTTATATATTCAAAATTACAACCTTAAGAATTTTCACTTATAAGTGTTTGTTCAAGTTGGTAACCATTGACAATTACTGAATTTATTCCTATTAGTCTAATGTTAGATTCAAATTTATTTATAAGCTATTTGAGAGCTTCCTTATCAGCAAATAAACATGTGTGTAACATCTTGTTCCCTGATCCTATTACTCAAAATTAAACAGCAAGGTATTGTGTGTCTAGTAAATCACTGCACCTTTGAATACTTCCCCTATGAAATTTTTTGCATAAAACCAATGAGACCTCTAGATTGAGCGGTCTGAGTGGGTTATAACACATGTTTTCTCAACGTCATATTTTGATTAGATGATTTTACGTTATTGATTTGATCCACTCAGTAGGACATAAATTTCAGTCATTATAAGAGAAATGGACATGTGAGACTTTGTATTTCATACATGCCCAAACATTTAATTGTGTCGAAGTAAATATTTCTTCTAGATTCATTTTTCCTTGTTTAAACACAATCTTATTCCCATGGTTTCAAATATTCCAAATAATTGATATCTATAAGTCCTTTCATATTTTATTTTCTTTATTATTTAAGGTCATTAAAGAAAATTGTTAGAAATGCATATTTAATTGATTATGTTGTAATGAACTTATATCCACTCACTTATTAGAAAAGTTTCAAACCATGTTTACGGTTTTACATATTAAGAATAAATAGGTTATATTTTCCTGGTGAACCCACATAAATTACATGACATTTTTACTAATTGTAATTTTTTTCTGCTCAAATATTCTTTTGTTACTATTTTATTTGATATTACATCTCATGTAAAATATTGTTACGATGAACATATCATAATTTTCGCTGACAATTGAAATTTCAAATATAATTTTCCCCGACAATTGGAATATTGGAATTTTAAATTTGTCTCCATCATATTTATGCAACGTTACACCACGCTTTAGTAATTTCACACACTGCATCCATGTGATACAATTAATACAATGACTCAGTTGAGAACTTTAACGAAAAATTTAAATTATTTAACAAATTATTTCAACTTATTTAACCAATCAAGTTTAGTCTATAATCATAAATATATTAATAATTGATTATTCATGTTATCACAAGACTAATTACGAGTATGAGAATTTCAAAAGATCTTTCAATAATTATATAATATTTAAATGTATTATAATTGATATATTTACTTAGACATAAATTTAATCAACAATTATACCAATTTAATAAAAAACGTTACACTAATTAAACTAAAGTGTTATTGTCTAAGAAATAAATTAATATCAAATAAAAATACAGAATAAATATACCCCGCTTGGAGATTTAGGGTTATCATTTTTCAAAAAAAAAATTTAAAGCATGTGCTAACCTGATAGAAAGATAAAAACCACCCAAGGTTGCATTAAATCTCTTCTGAGATATTTTTTTGGGTATTTAAGATGACTGTACAGAAAGCACCATCACCTTCTTATGAAGGGCCAACACATGTTTGCACTCATAATAACTCATAACAATGTTGAGGGTCTACATTTTACTTTTTATTTTTTATTATATTTCTTTCTTCTTTTTTAAAATTTGCTTCTTTCCACAAATGGAGTAAAAGGTAATCAAGTTCTAAACCTAGGTAACACAACAAAAAAACAACAAAAAACACAAATAATATTTCTTTATGGAAGGGTCATTCACTGAATTTTTTTTGCCATCCATGGTAGTTGCCAAGTTTACTAAAATATACTGCATGATACTAAACAGATGCATCAGGCACACAATAGAAAAGAATAAAACAAAAATAAATGAACAGTCTAGGAAAAAGTGAACGAGTTTATAACAAATTTTATTTATTTATGATGACATAAAGGATTATATAAGGGTTAATAAATTCCGTGAAAAGAGTAAGAGCTAAGAAGAATTCTAAATTACGTATTAATCACTTTATTTAAGGCAAACCTATGTTGGGAGGAAAAAAATAACTCTAGAAGATGTTCATAGGTTGATGTAATAATTACATTGGAGTTGATCCTCAAATTGATAAAAAAATCAAGAGCATAAAGATTGCATTATTCTTTACCCAAACTCTGTACATAATTTTATTTTCATCCAATTAAATGATTATGCATATATTGTATATATAATAGAGATATCCTATTTAGTATTTATATTTTATAACACAACAAAATCGTAGAAATTATGATATATTGATATCATTCGCAGATATGGACCTATAAAATGTATATATATATGCAAGAAACAAAGATGAATTCATTCACAAACAGTGTTAGACTACTGAAATACCAAGTGCCCTAAAAGGAAAGTGGTCATCATTCAATTGCACTCAGCCTAGGTATTCAATTTCCAACAAATTTAAAGTATTGTCAGTTCCATCGACGTGTAATTTGGATATACAATAATGGCATTTTCAGCTGGTGCAGTGATTTATCCTTGCTATATAGAGACCAATATTTTCTTTCTTTGATTTCTTTTATCAGCTGTCACCATAATCATAGCACAGGACCAGCCCAGAGAGATATAGAAAACATGCTAATTTAGATCCATTGCGATAAAATCAACTTAAACCAGCAGCTGTCATAAATCCCATTGCAGTGCATATCCTGAAAGAAAGAAATACCACATAAAGGGTGATGAGACCCATTCCTAACGTTCTGTTAGGATGCATGTTCTTGGTAGGTAGCAAAACAAGTGCATATAGCAGTCCTGCGATCAGAAATCCCATGGTGTAAAATAAGCTGCTATCTTCAGGAAGCACGTACAAAGAGGGTTTCTTAGACCAGGCACCAAGCAGCAGCGAGATTCCCAAACCAATAAGTGTGTTGAACATAGGACCTGCATAGCATCCAGATAAAGCAATCTGAACTCCATCTTCTCCATCCAATGCCAATGCAATATTTGACATCAAATCTCCCATTGAATTTCCCCATGCTAATACAGTTAACCCCAAGATGGATGGGTTAATTCCGAAAATTACACCAAATGCTACCAATAGAGCCACAAGCTCGTTTGCTATTATGTAGAACCACACTATGCTCATGATGAATCCTCCAAGTACCCAAGCAAGCAAAAACTGGCGTGGTGGATGATCAGAGACTGTGTATTTATAGGCCAGAACACCAAATGTGCATCCAAGAGCAACACCAACACAATAAGAAAGAATAACACCATGATTACTCACATTGTCTCTGGTGTTAAACAAAAGGCCAAGGAGAATGGGAGACAATGAAGCACTGATGACAGCATAAGGTTTTGACCATACTTCTTCATTGACCATTGGAATTGTGAATCGCCTGGGAATAGCAAGTGGAATCTCCATCAGCAGAAAAAGTTTTGAAACTGAGAAGGACGCTCTGGTGTTCTCCCCAGACCCATCACTCCATCCCCAGGGAGGCCTTTCATCATCCAAAAAGTTGATTTTGCTGCTTTGATTTGAATATATTGCCACATTTGAAGACCACATCCACTGGGGCAACGATGGAGGGAGGCGGGGAGGATCGCTTTCAGTGTCTTCAAGCAAAGAGCTATACATCGGAATATCATCTTCCACGCCCAGAGAGAACACACTTCCCTGGACAGGAAGCAATGGTGTCACAACATCTAATTTCAATCTCTGTGCATGCTTCCTCAATATCTCATTCGCAGCAACAATGAACGCATACACAAAATAAATGGATACAAAAGCAATGGCCGCCATAACACCCACCTTACCAGCAACCAGAATCAAAAGCAGCGAAAACAGAGTCAGGAGAAAGAAACTCACATCCCTTATAAAGCATCTTCGATCAATTCCAACCTCCTTCTCCGCAACGCATAGCGACACAGTTCCAACAACAACAGTGGTAACAAAAAGAGCACCACCCAACACACTGTTAAGACCAACCTCACCACTTTCAGCACCCACAAAAGAAGCTATACTAGCAAACACATCAGGTGCTCCATTCCCAAGTGGAAGCAACACAACCCCAGCTACGGTTGGTGGCAATTTCAAGAGCCTTGACAAACTCTCAAGTGAAGGGCAAAAGTAGTCTGCAGCAGTGTTCCCCAAGAGATAAAACAAAGCAGCAAGCCATACAACCAACCCTAGATAACCAAAAACTCTAAAACCCTGACATGTACAATAGAAAAATTTCAAGTAATCAAGATACCCATCAGAAGAGCACTGTGGATTCACCTTTAAGAATTCACAGGGACTGGCATAACCATCATGGTGGACAAACCCAGAACAGAATCCAGAATTACTCGCACCTAAATCATCCTCACCGGCAACACTTGAAGTATTGGCACCGATTTCAACCATTCGACGGTGAATCACAGAAGACCCATCTCTAAAAATCGCATTTTGAGGCAACTTGTGGCCAACAAAATAGGAGGATTGCCTAAGAATCGGGTTGCGAATGATGTCGTCGCGATTGTAAAAGAAGAAAAACAAAACCCCAACACACAAAACGTTGAAAACCCCACGAAAACTTCTATTTTGTGCACCAAAAAAGGTATTTGGCGCTTTCATTTCCAATATTGATATCCAAGGAAGGAGTTTTGGGTCCGAATTATGAAATCCCAGAGACGAAAAATAGTCTAGGGTTTCGATCTCTAAAAGGAGGAACGGCACGCGAAAGAGAGAACTGAGGGGAAAACGGAGAGGGGAAAGATGGCATTACAGAGAAGTGAAGTGAGAATTAAAGAATAATGAAGCTTACCCGATGAATCGAAGAAGCAGAGTAGGGTTCAGAAAAGGTACTGCTTTGGGGTTTTCGATGTTCCTTCGCCTTCCACCAAAGGAAAACCTTGTTAGCTACCCACACAGATACTATGTTTTTTTATTTTATGATTTTCATAAATTTTTATCTTGTGATTACAGTCCTAATTATGTTTTTCTTTAATTCTTAACAATTTTGTAAATTTTAATTGTTTAGACATCTAGTTTAATTTAATTTAATTGTTATATTGTAAATGTTATTTGTTCTATTTTCCCTTTTCCCTATTAAAACTCTTTCAAGATGTGTATTAGGGTTTAACACCTTATTGTTAATGGTTCAAATCATCTGACCTAATCTTAAAAAAACACATTACCTAATCTTAAAAAAGTACCTAAAACGAGACATACTAAGGACCAAGGACTATATTAAAGTTTATTAGTTTCTTTGTGAGAAAAGAATAAAGTGAGCAACACGTTTTAAAACTTTTTACCTAATTTTTTAAGACTTGTCCTGTGACATTTGTCTCATTGAAAGAGTAGTAGTTATGAATTGTAATGATGCCTAAACTTTGATATAAAAAAACAATTGTTGAAAAACAAAATTGATATTAGCTATTCCCATCATTTTGTCTTTCTATGTTTCCATCGAGTTTGTTAGTTTGTTCGAATAATATAATTAGATGTACTGTCATGATATTATAAAACATTTTTAATATACTTATAAATAATATTTTATTATATAATAACTTATTATTAATATAACTCGTATATTACAAGGCTTAGGATGCCGTATTACATTTGAATTATGGATAACAATGATGTAATGTTTTTTTTTTAATTAGTTTTTTCGAACAAGCTTATACTTATGAACATTTTATAAATTAAATATTCTCTTTCAAATAATGGTTTTATTATTACTAGCCACTTTATTGTCTTATATGTTATTTTATCTAAAAATAATTTAAAATTATTTTATAAATATCAAGTCCAAAATCATTCAAAATCAAGAAATCAAATATTATCGGATAATAATATACAAAATGATTTGGTCTGAGATCGTTTAAAATAAACAATCAACAACATATAATTCGACATGATGAACAAGATATATGATAAGAAAAAGACTCAAGCATTCATGAAAAAATGCCATAAATTTTGAAAATGTTGTTCTATTCAACACAGGAGTTACATATAATTGTTACACATGAAAACATATTTTTCACAAAAATGATCTATCCTTAGATACGGGGATGAATACTATATAATGAAACTCCTCACCAGAAGAAGGGTTGAATTTTACAAAAAGTTACCAAATCATAACTTTAACTAAATAAAAAAAGTTATTTTAATCCAAACTAGCACAACTCAACGTAAAAGAGTGACTCAAATTTCTCTCAAACCCACTAGAGTAAAGGGTCAACTGCTACTAAACCCAAAAAGAGATTCTTAAAATTGGGCTCCTGTTATTTGTACTCTCCTCCCCTTTACTTTTTTTTTTTTTTTTTTTTAAGAAAAACTCTTGTTTCCTTTGCACTCACAGCTCTTTTCCTTACTATACGTTCTTTTCACTCCCTCAATTTTTGTGAAAATGATTTTAATACCAGAAATACTAATTTTTTTGTATCCAATTAAATTAAAAATAGTTTTGATTTTCAAATATTATAATAAAATTTTGGTAGGATATGCCTCTTCAACAAAAAAAATAATATTTAACTTTTGGAAAAACTATTTTATCAAATATGGTTGGTTTTCATGCTCTAAAAGTGTTTTTACAAATGTTAAGAAAACAAAAATTTATTTCAAAATGCACGTTTTATAATGTAAAAAAAGTGTGGTTAAGAAATATTTCTCACAGATAAATGTATTTTGTGAATAAAAGAAAGTGTAAATAGCAAGAGCCTAAATTAAACCTTAGGTCCAGCCCATCATTGTAAAAAAAACTAACATATGGATTGAGATCTTTTACAACTAATAGTACAAAGGTTGAAATATTATTGACGACTGACTATGTTAAGAGACAACTACAAACTAAAAAAAAGAAAAACTTCATAAAAAGAAAAGTCAAACAAGGAACTTGATTATAAGGTATGAAAAAGACAATGAAAATACCAAAATAATAATTTTTCATCTTATTATTATTGTACCTTGAGATATTTTTGGTGAAAATAGGCCAAAATATATAAGAAAAGCTGTTTTACAAGTATACTTTATATATAAAGTTGACACGTCACATATAAGAGTACACAAATTTTGTAGCTTTATTAGCTGTATAATTTTCCGAAGATTTGATGGGTGTAAGTATGAGACACAAGAAATTAACGTAAGATTGTGACATTACAGGTCAAAACAAATACACAGTAGAATAGATTAGATTGTTTTGGTTGTTTGTTTCTCCATGCCCTTCTGTGCTGAGCCTTTGTTTTTAGGGTTCATCTAAAGAACTCTCTAGAATCCCACAGTAGACGGAGTCAAAATTGGTTCTTCATATGTACTTTCTGGTAACTGTTCCAGTAAAATCTACGGCACAATTCTGGAAACAACAGATTCGTTGGCAACCTACAATCACGGGAACCATTATGATGATGACCTAATTTTGCCACCCAATAATTGCCCAATTGGTTTTGAACAGCACATAAACAATTCTGACAATATGACAAACAAATGATGGATGGTTCATGAGGCTATTTTTATAATGTTAATCAGACCATTAAATTAATCTGTTGAGCTAATCAGAGCAAAGTGAAGAAGAACCCTTTTAACTTATTCAATAATTAGATAAACTACTTTCCCGGAAAGGGTGGAAAAACACACAATTGATGGAAAATTTTGGACGCTTGTTGGAGGAAGCTACCAACCCTTTTCAAAGAATAAGACAGTCAAATTTTCTGATATTATATTAACTATCATCCTAACTGGCAGGAACTTCAACTCATATCTTCCTCAAGTACACCAACATTGACATGAGTTATACAACCATTGGTCTCATTTCTCAACTTCTCAACTGGGTAGTAACCTCTCATCACTACGTAAGACAATCAAGTTGCACTTGCAACCGGAAGCCAAACCATTTTTTCTTCACTTTCTCTCCAAATTAGAAAAAGTTTAATTCTTTGGTTTTTGAAAGAAAAACTGAAGACACTTTTATTGAGTTCAGTTTGCATGGTCAGTATAAATATCTTTCCACAGAGAAACTCTTTCTTTGTAGAACCAAACAAGGTGCCAGGTTAATCTGATGATTCATAGAAACCTGTTAAAAAGCTAGAGATTATTACTGCTTTCTGCTTCTATTTACTTTGCATGATGAAGTTTAGCAGAGGACACAGAAGTAACGTTGTTGACATGATGATATGTTCATTGAAAATTGAGTCATTTGGAGCTAAGTGGGGGCTGTGGCAGATCATAATAGAAAACAAAGCAGACCAAGTTCCACCTGACACGTCAGTCTTGTGTTCAAGAATGTTCTGTCTAGGATAATCACAGAACAGCAATGTTCTGTCTAGTGCTCAAAAAGTTTCATGTAGTACTGTAATTTTAATATGGAATCTACTTAGAAACTTTGTTTGATATTTTTTAATTCAAAACGAATTTGACTTAAATATAAAAGAAACAAGAGCTTAGTTGTCATGTGTGGCTACCAGAAAGATCTAAAGGTTCACAGAAAAGAAAATCACAAATAGATGAGACCATTCAACCACTTTGCATTCCTAAGGCATAATCATAATCATTCTACGGTTCTTGGTCCCTCTTTATACGATACTATCCACCCATCTATTTTTGTTTTAGTGTCATGGATGTATTTACTTACAGCTTGTTACCATCTTTTTTATAGTGAATGGGTATATTCAATGCTGATGTGCCATAAAGGGAATAAAGGGCTAAAATAAGTTTTGATTAAGTTTGACATATAAGGCAGGGAGGGACCATAGACTAGGTCAATGAAATGAAAGTATATTAGTAATTTTTATACCCGTGATTTGCTCTTGTATTTTAAGAATGCATAGGAGTGACTATTTTATGCACAAGCTTCAGGTTTATAAACACTAGAGATGTTCATGACTGTTTCAACTTCCAACCACCAAAGGTTTTTCCTGTGTGATTGACCTAAAATTATAATGAATGTCAGAAGCTGCATTTGTGCATAGCACTAAAAGTAGACCGGTATATTTTATATTTCACCAATGATTAGTTTTTAAGCTGGTTTGGAGAAGTAGAACTCAATTATTGGTGTCCTTATTTTTGTTTTCGCTTTAAATAACCGCAACTGGTTTCAACCTAGCTTAATCAATTTGAGTACAGACAAGATTAGTTGAACACCTGAATCAAATTTTGATATTTTGCAGAGCATCAATTTGAGTACAGACAGCATTGTCCTATTTTCTCTTCAGCTGCACCAATTGTGAAATGTGAAATTTTGATTTCAGTTATGAACATAATTTTGCTATTTCAAACAATCAAGTGGAATAGAAAACAAGGTAACTGGTATTAGTGAAGCAAAATTCTTGACCAAATTATGTTCAAATTTCTAACAAACAGATTGAAAGTTCTGTACTGGACAAAACTACAATTGAACATCTAATTTTTTCAGCTTATATTTTTCTGTCCTTATTTCTGATGTCTCCTTCAATTCTCATCCAACCAAACACACAACATTTTCTTCATCCCAATCCTTCAGTGAGGGTAGAGAAGCAGCTCTCAGACCTTGCAAGCACAGAACCATGGATTTCTGTGATAGTCTTGGTTGGACTATTCGGTGTGGACCTTACTCTAGGAGAATCCAAACTCCTCCTAAGAATTTGTCTCATAGCAGATATCAAATGCACTGTTGGATTTGGAGGAGGCCCTGATGCCTTGAACTTTTTGCAGAAGTTCATGTGCTTTGCCATTGCTTCTTCTGTGCAAACAAGCCTCTCAGACCTTACAATTTCATCCTTAACAGCCTCAGCACACAATCCACAAACCCATTTTCCATGGTACCTCTCCCTGATTCTTTCTATATAGGCTGGGGTGCACTCTTCTGTTAGTCCACAACAGTCACACACAGCAAATTCAACTTCACTTTGTGCAACTAGTATGCTAGCTGCTGATTGAGATTCTGGTGCCGATATCACCACAGGGTCAATGATCATCGGTGCAGACATTGCCAACCACCCTGTCAACAAACAATCAACACCAAATAGGTTAATATAAAATCATTTTGATAATATTTGACACATGATAAAAGATATTCTTCAAAGAGCCATAAATACAATACAAACTGTTTTCACATTTCACAAGACCAATAAATAAACCTTAGGTTTTTTGTTCAACAAATACCGAAGAGCTTTCAGCCAAATGAAGAAATCAAGAAGAGAAGAGAAAAAAAAATCCAACCAAACCAAACTCTTTTCCCCTTTAAGCTTATGACAGAGTTTATTATTGTGCTGAATGTAAAAATATCAAGGAAAATTATAGAACAAAACAAGTGAAACTGAACAGAAGAAACGCGATGAAATTGTAGAAGCAAACAAATCGAAAAAACAATTTGACGACGATTATTACCAGCAGAAGCAGATCAAAATGAATGAAATCAATTGTTTGTTTATCTTTTCTGTAGTTCTGCTTGCTGGGTAGGTATTCTTCTCCTCCTCTTCTTATCTCTCTTTCTCCCACTCACCTTCCTCAATTTTTTCTTCAGGGAGCAATAACTCAGACATGAAAACCATTTCAGAGAAAACTTAAAACCCCTTTTGCTTTCTTCTACCTCCTTCAAGAAATTAAAGAAAAGTTTTTTTTTTTCAAAAGAAAAAAGATAGCTTTGAAGAAACCCAAATCTTTTGTGAGGAAACAAAGGGATTATATTTGGCTTCTCCACGGGATCTGCACTCCTAAACTATATATGAATAGTGGGTAAGTTGGGAGAGAGATAAAGAGAAAGGCACTTTGTAGAGAGAGAAAGAAAAGAGGTGAGAGAAAAAAACATCAATGATTGAGGCTTTAACGTTGTGGACTATGGTTTAATCCACGTCGACAATTTTTTTATAGAATGTGTGAATGTTTGGCTATTGATGATTGGATTGCCAGCTAAGCATTATGATATCTTGACTCGCTTCTTACCCAATTTGTGTTACTCTCTATTTTCACAAAACCAAATTATTCACGCACAAAGCGTGATTAATATTAAACAAATATTTTCCATATCCATTCATTTTCTTTAAATTGGTCATCGATTGATATTTTATGTAAATATTACAGTAATAATATTTGGAATTTATGAATACAATTGAAATAATATCCTGTTAAAGGAAACAATCAATTTTCATGACAGAATGCAACTCATTAATCTCCTTAAAAATATTTACTTATTATATATCAAAGGAGTTTAGATCGTTAATTTGGGAAAAAACTTAACTACTTATTTATTATAAATCTCAATCAATCAATAATTTTCCTATAATTCATTTTTTAAATGTATATAAAAATGTAGCAAATTTCTTTGTTAAGAACTAAATAAAAGTTTGTCTATTGTTTTGTTTTAGTCTGAAAAGGAAAATTTTTAAAACAAGCAACCGAGATTAAAGGTAAACGAATGGTTGTAATATTTGTTTAATTGGCAATTTGGTTTAAAACATTTATAAAATGTTTTCAAAATGGGTTAAAATGAAAGATTAAACGAAATAAAATCAAGTTAAAAAATTATTAAAAAAAATGGTAAAGCTTCAAGCCAAATCCAAATGAAAGTAATTATACGATTTATATTTAAAGAATATATCAATCTTAATTTGAAGAAAAATTAATAGAAAAGAGAAAAAAAAACCAAAGAGAATGATTTTTTTTTTCCCGAAGGCATGTTTTTCTCATGGGTGAAATGTTCTTCAATCAAATCGTTGCTGACTTTGGTGTGAATTCATCATATTTGGACAAACTCAAAAGGTTCCGTGGCAATTCAAGGAATATTAATAATTTATCTTTAAGAAACTATTTTAATACGAATCCATGTAAAAAATAATGAATAAATAAAAGATAAATTTAGTTACATAATATTATTGAATCGATTATAATTATTTAAGGATTAAATAATAAAATTAAAAAATTTTGGTACGTCATAATATTTTTTCCTAATTTGTGAAGCAACACCTAAGTGACACGTGAAATGTAAATGATGTTATGAAGGTACAGCTTGCACGATTACCACATAAAGTAGCTTCTTAATTTGAATTACAGCTTGTATTATATGTACCATTACCTGCCGACTCGTACTGATTAGGTCAACACACCATATATTAAATCTATAATATTAACAATTTCATTATATAAATATACAAATTCCATATATATGTATTAATTTATGAATAAAAATAAATGGGTAATAATCTACATTGAAATGGGAGTAAAATATTCTAGTCCAATTAAATAAAGGCACATGGAAAAGAAAAGAAATAGTTTAATTGTCGTGTTTTGATGTTTTTTATTTGTGAAGTCAATTTTGCATTGGTGGGTAGATGTGAGCGCGCATACCTTGGAGATCACCAAAACAAATCCTCATTGGATGAAATAATATGAATTCTTTTTCGTTATTTTATGACCTTTTTACGAGATAATAATAGCAATTGATGCAACTATTTTTTAATTCAATAATAGAGACAACCATGAAGTGCATCATTTTTGTATTTTTCTCGACCTTCCTCATTATGTTAGAAGTGGGTTTTAGGTGAGGTAAGTTCGTTAGGATATGTTTTAACTTGGGTTTGATACCATTTTAAAAGTAAGTTTTAAACCTAATTCAATCCTACACAAAACTGGCTTGTAAGGTGAGGTTTGCACCTCACTTATATATTATGAAATTGTCTTATCTCTAGTCAATGTGGGACTTCCAACACATCTTCGTAAGTGCATCAATTTATGTTTCTCATGTTTACAATTTGCACAATAATTAAAACATATAATGTTGTAAATTTATTTGAGAAGAATTTGAGATAAAATTGAATGATGGAATGAGTTGGCGTGTCTTGATAATGTTGGAGAAGATTGAATGAAATGAAAATGGTGAAAGGAGAGAATAAGGGAACTTATAATTCACTTTGCTTTAGCAAAATACAAGGTACAATAATGTTATGGAGAGGAGAAAAAGAATTTAAATTTGATGAAGTAAAAAGGAGAACCAAAAAAGGGGAAGGGGATGGGGAATTATTCTTGTGGCTCATTATGTCAAGGTTCTCCATATATAGCGTATCTAGTGAGGTATTCGGATTCCAAAGCGTGACAACTATAAAGTCCAAGAACATATCCATGCACACTCATGTGGAACAAAACCCTAAGTAATGTTCACTTTTTGTAATCCCAAAAGAGTTTGGTTTGTTTTCTTTAGATGATTGTGGTAATAACGGGGTATGAAAGTGGGGTCAATATTGGAGAGGTGAAATTTCGATGCCTTTAATAATTGGTTGGGTTGGGTTTGTTTGCAAACGCAGTGCCTCCTACGCAACCACTTGTTTCATCGACCCCACTTGCGTTTCTCATTATTAAAGATATCCAACCCTAACAAAAACAAACAAAACATTTGTGGTGTGAGTGAAAAAATGTGTATGTTGAAGCAAATGTGTATGTGATGAGAAAAAAAATAGGAAGAAACCGGAGAGAAAGAAATGGAGAAATGTATATTATTGGTGATTAATTATGAAAAAAAAATGGTGACCCGAAGAAGGTCACACCAAAGTGAAATTGTAGCATGTTCTCCCTCTCATACAAAATTGATATTCAAGAAAGATTATTCTTTTTGAAAATTAAACAACAAAATCAGATAAAGAACATGAAGTTATGATGGAAATCCGAGTGTACGGTTTGGATTAGAGGGAGTGTCTGATAAGAAATGATTTTTAAGTCTAATTCAACTCCACCAAATTGGCTTGTAAGGTGAGATTTGCATCCATTTATGAATCTTTTTTATCTCTAGTCGATGTGAGACTTTTAACACACTTCCTCACATCGAGATATATACATCTCGTGCGTAGGACTAGACATTAATAAGTGGTCTGATAGTGACCCGATAACAGATGGAATGATATGTCCAACAAACACAAATCTTGTTATGATAGGCTTGAAACAATGACTCTGATACCATGTTAAAAAATGAACTTTAAGTCTAATTAAACCTCACAAAACCAGCTTGTAAGGTGAGTTTTGCACCCACTTATATACTATGAAATTATCTTATCTGGGACTTACAAAAATGTCAATCTCCTTATGTATGAATTAGACTCATATCTCATTAATGTTGTATTATATGTCAATGCCGAAAACAACAATAAATGAGTGGACCAAAGTGTGGCATGGTAATGAAAAGAAGAGGTGGTGTTGTGTGAGATATAAATGGTATTACACTCTCACACCTCTTATGACAATGACTTGCATTTGGACACTATGACACCCTATTTGCCCCTACTCCCACACTATGTTCCTATTTAGGGACAAACCCATCTTTCTATTCTGGAGCTCTCGTTTTCACTACAGTGTTTCGCCAAATATAATTCCCAATCTCCTCAAAATTGCATTCAATTTTTGGTGTGCCAACTTCTAACATTGTTCGCAACTTCACATGCTCAGGGCAACATCTCATCTCATACCCTTGTAGGGCATGTGAACCCATTCGTCCTTGTTCTTTGCATCATTTTCAATGCTCACACATCTTAGATTCATACACATTTACGTTTGCTAAGAATTATAGATATGAGTTGAGTGTCTGAATGAGCAAAGTAGGTTATTTATATGAATATATTGGGTTACTTGTGTAAGCATATAGGGTTGGTTTTGGTCAACCGAAACCAAATTTGGTTTTGGGTTTGAACAGAGAAATATATTATGCAGTTAATTAATGGTGAAATTAACGAATGGGAACTAATTTAATATTGGTAACATCATGCCTTACGCTACACACTTATCACGAGTATGCTTAGTTGATTGATCGCATCAAAATGAAAGTGATTAAACCAAAAGTAACCATTATTTTATTCTTTTGCCATTTATCAACAACACTATATTATGAAGATTGTAAAAAAAGTTTTTGGTCAATCATTTTTATAATAATGATGTGTTGATATAATAGTAATAATAATAAATAATAAAAGAAAAGGTAGTGTAAGTGATAGGAAGGAACAATGGTGTTACGTCACAGAAGATAAGAGATGAAAGAGAATCGGTTCTTTTCGCTATCAAACTCGTAACTATATAAATAGTCTTTTTCTTTATCAAATTATTAAAATTGTAAAAATAATGAAAAGTAATACATGAGGGCAGACAAAAATATAATATTAATTATTTTCTCGTATATATAATTGGTATCAATTTAATTCGTATCAAATCTTACTTTACACTTAGATCTACCCTCTTTTCTTATATACAATGTATATATCAAAATCGAATATAACTATTATATATTGTATTGTAAAATGAAAGCTAATAATCAAGTGCTTATTTATAATAAAATGTTTTTATTTACTACAGCTTATTAAGAAAGTTTATAAATTAACGTTAATATCAAATGGAATAGTTACTCAATATTTATTAAATTCTTTTATATTCTTTATTATTAAATTTCTTACTAATTGGAGCTTGATAATCTTCTACTACCACAAACATTTTTTAGTCTTTAATGTTACTCTACATTACAAGAAACCTTTAAAATTTGGAGAAGACTTTTCTATTTTTCTTCTCGGAAAAAATAATGTTTTATCTTTTTATGAGAATAACCCCTTTATATATTAGTGTATTATACATTAGGAATTAAAATATAGGTGATAATATTAATTAGTTGAGTGAAACCACTTTAAAAGTAATTTATGAAACAAATAAGGAGTTCGAAATTATGATTAAATATTTGCTATCTAATTGATATAGCATGTAACTCAATTTGTTTGAATGGATAACATAATTTATTGATTCTATTACAAATTAAAATACAGAAAAAATAATTATTAAATTTTGCATTATTCTGGTCAATCTCATTAGAAAGTATATTCCCTATTATCACAAATATATATATATATATATATATATATATATATATATATATATATATATATATATATATATATATATATATATATATTATACTATTT
>Ga0214545_1007390_pt1 | contig 18411 bp, 18 predicted proteins | sample CNSS4metaG_FD_160064 | JGI IMG/M metagenome (GOLD analysis project Ga0214545, IMG submission 160064) | Root nodule microbial communities from cowpea collected in UCLA plant growth center, Los Angeles, California, USA - CNSS4 | ecosystem: Host-associated > Plants > Roots > Nodule | place: USA...
TTATAATTGTGGAGGTTATAAATCTCTGCAAGAAAGAACTAAAACCTCCATTATTTTCTGCGCTCCAGACAATTTACGAATTATGATAATTTGTAGAGGATTTTTCTGACCTCCATAAAATAACCTCTACTGAATATTAATTTTTTTGTAGTGCAAGTTCCACTTCGTTTAAAAAGTAAATGTTGATTAATTAGAGGATATGTACAATCTACAACTTCAATAAACTTAAAGAATATTCTAAAGCTAAAGTTTTTCTTAACTTAAGTTTTTCTTACAGTGAATGTCTTCGTTATCTATAATTATGAGACTCATGTTCAATTTAAATCTCATTCAAATATCTTTTGAGATTTTAGTTAAAGCTTAAATGTATGTCAACTTTATTTAACACAAATATATATATATATCAACTTTAGCTGAACTATCCCCCAATATAGTGTATGCTTATGTCACTTGAAAAAGTGAAAAGTTATGCAAACTAAGGAGATAAGTATTGTCTCTTATTAGAGATGTTGCGTAAAGAAAAAAGAGCAATTAATGTCAAAGTTCAACAAATGGTAACAGTTGAAAGAAGAAGATTATCAAGTTAGTTCAAATCCACTTAATGTGAAGAAGTACTTGGGTTAACTCAAGAGTGACATGTGAAAGAATATTTAGTTTTGACCAAAACTGAATTAGGAAAGAATACTTGTTTGAGCTTAAAGTGGCTTTGGAAAGAAGACTTTCTATACTTTGTAGCGTGAGTTTGTAGCATGAGTCTTATTAGTGAAACTTGATTAATTGGTCAAGAACTAGAAGTATTTTGTGTGAACTAACGAACAAGTACAAAAGAATTGAATGTAGTCTCTGTGAATTTTGGCCATCAGTAAAATTTCATCGGTAAATATCGTGATTTGACCTTCCTCATCCTCCTACTCCTTTTTTTTCCTTCCTTTTTTTCTCTTTCATTTTCTTTTTTCTTCTTCTTTTTCCTTATCATGCTACTCATCCTCCTTTGTCGTTGTCATTATCGCCTTCACCAGCACCATCGTCACCTCTAATGTCATTACCTTCAATGCCCCTACCTCTTCTTCTTCTTCTTCTTCTTCTTCTTCCCCATTCTCCGCTGGTAATATGAATGGCAAATTTCATGCCAAGTCTTATGAGAATTTTTTATCTATTAAGAGGAAATGAGTTAGAAGAAGAAAAGAAGAAGAAAATAAGGAGGAAGAGAAGGAAAAGAAGGAGGAGAAAAAGCAAGAGAAAGAGAAGGATGAGGATGCATAATGGTGGCCATGTGGCGTGGTGATGGTAGTGTGGTGTAGTGGTGGCGGTGGCACAACAATGGTTGCGTAATGGCGCGATGTCAACTCTTCAACAAACCAAAGGTTGAGAAGGAGGAAGAGGAAGAAAAAAAAAGAAGAGGACGAGAAGGAAGGGTAGGAGGTGATGAGAGACAAGGCAGCAGCGACAATGGTGGATTTAAATCGTTGATAATCCATCGGTAAACTAAAAAAGGCTCAAACATGCTCCTTCTATTATAGGTTTTCCTTTATTGGTGACAAACTTTTTCATGTCAGATATGATAGTGTCTAATCTAAAATACGCATTTACATTGGACCTATAGTAGTGTTCGACGTAAATTTAAATCACACACTACTATAGATATGACGTAAATTTACGTCAAGCACTACTAACAGTCTTAAAAGTCTGACGTAAATTTATGTCAAGTGTTTTTAACACTATAAAATTTATGTTCCCTACAATGATGTCAAACCTAAGACTAACGTAAAAAGTAAAAAAAATTGACGTAAAAGACCTTGGTTGTGGTACGTAGTACCTACAACCTCCACTTTGCTTTATGTTCCCTACAATAACGTCAAACCTAAGACTAAGGTAAAAAGTAAAAAAAATTGACGTAAAAGACCTTGGTTGTGTTAGTACCTACAACCTCCACTTCTTTTTATACCATCACCTCCAAGAATCCATGCATGCAATTGCATATTTAAAATAGAAATTAAATCAAGTTTCGTCATCACATGTAATGAAAGAAAAGGGGGCCATACCTAAATCAAACCAACCATGCATATATGAGAGACTCACAAATGTTACGACTCTATTAAGATACATGCAAAACAAAGCCTCATTTCTAGATTGAAAGTTTTTCCTACATTAGCAGCCTCCCTTTGCCCTTGACGACTTTTATATGGGTTTGCTCATCTAGGTTTAAGAAAACTTACTCATGTAAATAGAGGTTTCTACTCATGTATTTTCTAGCTTGAATTTGAGAACTTAAATACAGCCAAATTTGGTGCACATCTCTTGTTTGAGCTCATCTTAGAGTGAAATTCTCTCTAGAATCACTATAGCTTCCTTCCTTAGAGTTGGTCTCACCTCTCTTAAGAAAACCTTCACCAAACAACACACCACCACCTAAAACCGAGACACTTTTCCTCTACATCCCCATGGCTTCTGCGAGAGTCACACACCCAATGGAGTCTTTAGCTTGCGTTTTCATGGTTTCACTTGGAGGAAGGCCATCATTTGGTAGCATGAGCCTTGGTTGAAGATCCTTCAAGAGATAAGGCCTTGTCCTCCTTTTGTTGTTGTCATTTCCGTGTTGATTCATGAAGTGCTTTACATGTCTTGATGTTTTCCATGTTCATCTTTCCATATTTGTCTTCTTCTTTTGTTCAATTTCATATAAGCCATCTATGTGTCCTTTAGGAGTTCTAATGTGTTTCTATGGTTTTTCTTTTTAATTTTCTTGAGTATTTCTTCATTTTATTTGGTTCTTTTATTATATACTTGAGTCACTTACATTTTATGATCCATATGTTTTGTCTAGAGTCATGTGTAGTTCATATATGTCATCAATTCCATGTCTAGCATTTTTATTTTTTCTTCTCTTTATGCGTTTTTAATTTTGCACTTTATGTGTTTGAAATGAACCTTCTTTTCTCTCTTAAAGCCTTGGAAATTCACCTTCATATCTAGATAACCTTGGTTATCTTAATGTCCAGTGGAAATTTTTCTTGTGCTTGCTTAACATCGCCTAAATTTAAATTTGGTTTGTGCTTTTGTATGGTTTTCTATTTCTGAATTTAACTTTTGTTTGCTAATTAGATCTCAGCAACATCTTAGAGTTAAGTTTCCAAGATGTTTTATTGAGTTTCATTCTATATATGATTCCTTAAAGTTTCCTTCTATTCTACTTTGCTTCTTGTTTTTCAACTACATGTTATATGATGAAGCTTTGGTAGTGATGATTCTAATTAATGCCTAAAATCATTGTTGTATAAAAGAGATCAAATAAGAAAAGAGCACCAAAAGAACAAAGAAAAAGTATCAAAAAGAAGTGTGCAAAAAGAGCAAAAGAAAGTGGCCAAAATTGTGCACTAGAATCATTACTAGCGATTGCAATACTGTTCTAGTAATGTGTTTTAAATTGCGCATATATTTTGTTTGATTTATCACAATAAATTGAGAATTGCAAATTCAGATCTGTTTGAAATAGAATTTGTGTAAGAACTTCACGAAAAATACAAAAAAAAAAGGAATCAAAGAAAAATGTTGAGAAATGAAAAAATGATGAAGTTGAAGTGAAGGAATCTGCTTCCGTTTCCTATTTGACAGCATTATGATAAATCATACCAAAGTGTATTTTTGAGGTTGTTTTAGTCTATCTTCAATTGGCCTTAACAAAGGTGGATGAATTCACTTGTTTTGGGTCCAACATTGGATTAGAACAAGCCTTTTTGCAGTTTATAAAATTTTGCTTTCTTTTTATTTTTTTTTTAATTTGTCAATCCGCTTTGGAACCTTTCTTTGGTGTTCATTTTGATATACTTACTTTCTTTCTATACCTTAATTTTTTGCTTGTCAATTCCTTGCTTATCTTTAAATATGCCATGGCTTTCATCCATTTGAGTTTTGCATCCTTAATTTTGAGCTTCTCTTGCTTTATTTATTGGTCTCTTTTAGTTTGGATATCATATTTGGTGTAATTTTCCTTTTGGAGGTGAACTAACTTTTCTAAGGTAGCATCCTATGAAGGATGGTATCTAGCCATGAAGGAGACTTCTCTTTGGTGAAAATCAACACGAGGAAGTGCCAGAGTGAAAAACTTAGGGAGGACCAAAACCGCAAGCCCAAAAGGAGAAAGTGACATGAAGCAATATAATTTTAGTGCACTTTGATTGTATTTATTTTGGGTTGTAAAATTGTAATGTTTTCCTTCTTGTTCTCACGACCTAATTAGGTATCTTAGGCGAGTCTTTGGTACTAAATGTCATCTCCTAAATAGAACCTCTTTTACACAATAGTAAAGCGCTTTTAGTTGGTGGAGTTTTGAATGTTGCAAGTGCCTTCTAATTCTACCATTAGGCCGAATATAGTTCTTTAAGCTTTTTGGGTTTCTTGTTTAGTAGTATAGTGTGTGTCTTCTTAGTCTTTGATCTAATTTCACTTTAGAAGTCTTGTCTAAGATCCAAGAGTTGCCTTGGCTAGGAAAGACTTGGTACTTAAGAAATCTAAGTGATTCTCCTCTCTTTCTTTTAAAGACCAAAGTTTTTGCTTCTCTTAGTCCTAAGAAAATAAAAATCTAAGATGTCTAAGGCACATTCCTATCAAATTGGTAGTGATTCTAGTGATGAGGCCCTTCCAAGTTGAAACCAATTGGAGTTATATATGATGAGGGAAGGGATTAGGGAGCATGAAGATACCACTATGTCTAGGTTCCTTAGTGGTTTAAGTCTTGAAATAAAAGATAGAGTGGAGTTGTTACCCTACCAAGATCTAAATGATTTGGTACAGTTGTGCATAAAGGTGGAGCAAGTCAAAGAAAGACCCTCCAAGAGTTTTAAAGAAAAAGAAAAGCCAAGGGAAGGGACATCTACACACACTCACACTAGTGATATGAAGTGTTTTAAATGTCTTGGTAGAGGACACAACTTCTCAATGACCCACCAAAAAGACCATGATTCATAGAGGTGTTGACCACTATAGTAGCCAAGATGAAAAAGAAAGTGAGAGTGATAGTAAGGATTCTAGTGATTCAACCAAAGGTTCCTACCTTGTGAAGGGGACCTACTTATGATAAGACGAGTCCCTAATAATCAACCTAGTCCACAAGCACTAACACAAAGAGAGAATATTTTTCACATAAGTTGTAAAACTTTGGAAAGTACTTGTTCTCTCATTGTGGATAGTAGATCGTGTTGTAACAGTTGCAACACTAGGTTGGTTAATAAATTGGCTTTGATTGTCTTACCCCATCCAAAATCTTACAAACTCCATTGGCTTAATAAAGATGGGGATTTGACAATTAATCACCAAGTAAAGGTCAATTTTTCCATAGGGAAGTATGAAGATAGTGTGTTATGTGATGTAGTACCTATGGAAGCCTATCATGTCTTATTGGGGAGGCCTTAGCAATTTGACAAGAAAATCAAGCACAATGGTCTCACCAACGAGATTACCTTCACTCACAAGGAAAATATATTTGTTCTTCATCCTCTTTCTCCATCTCAAGTGGCAAAGGATTAAGTTCAAATGAAAAATTAAAAGGATGAGGAGAGGAAAGAGGACACTAAAAATAAAATAAAAAAGAGAAGGTCTTCAAACTCTCCCAAAGATAAATAAAGATGAATATGAGGTGGGAGATATTGGCATTCCTTCTCCCAAGGTCATTCAACATAGGAACATGTTAACAAGAAAATCTTTTGAAAAAGTTCTCCATGATGAACAACCTTTATACCTCCTGTTGTATAAAGGAACACTCACATGCATTGCCACTTCTCTAGAGTCAAAGAAGCTATCTCCTGAGTTAGAAAAGCTTTTGAAAGAATTTGAAGATGTATTTCCCAAGAAAGGCCCAAAAGGACTTCCACCTCTAAGGGGGATATAGCATTAAATAGACCTTGTGCCTGGGGCAAATCTTCTAGATAGACCAGCCTATAAGACTAACCCACAAGAGACTAAGGAGATAAAGTCTCAAGTTCAAAGGGTTTTGGAGAAAGGTTGGGTTCAAAATAGTCTTATCCCTTGTGTTTTTTCTTGTCTTATTAGTACCTGAGAGAGATGGAGAGTGGAGAATGTGCTGGAATTGTAGAGTCATCAATAATATTACTCTTAAGTATAGGCATCCAATTCCTAGACTTGATGATATACTGGATGAGATACATGGGTTCATCATATTTTCTAAAATTGATCTAAAATGTGGTTATCACTAAAATATAATAAAAAAGGGTGATGAGTAAAACACCGCTTTTAAGACCAAATTTGAATTATATGAGTGGTTGGTGATGCCTTTTGGCCTTACTAATGCACCTAACACATTTATGAGGCTAATGAATCATGTTCTAAGAGATTGCATAGGTAGGTTTGTGGTAGTTTATTTTGATGATTTTGATGTATAGTCAAAGTTTGCCTGAAGACATGGGACACTTAAGAGTTGTTCTCTCCACTTTGAGGGACAACCAACTTTTTTCAAATGTTGACAAATGAACATTTTATGTAGATAGTGTAGTCTTTTTGGGTTTTATAGTCAATAAAAATGGGGTTCCCGAGAAAATCGAGGTTATCCAAGAATGTCCTACCCCTAAAAATGTTGGAAATGTTAGGAGTTTTCATGGTATGGCGAGCTTCTATAGGAGATTTGTTCCTAACTTCTTAAGTTTGGCTTCACTCCTCAATGAATTGGTCAAGAAAGATGTATCATTTATTTGGGGTAAAAAACAAGAGTATGCTTTTCAGCAACTCAAGGCAAAACTCACCAATGCACCCATTATAGCATTACTTGATTTTTAAGGAACTCTTGAGCTAGAGTGTGATGCATTTGATGTAAGCATAGGTGCGGTGTTGTTACAAGGAGGTCACCCAATTGCTTAGTTAAGTGAGAAACTTCACAGTGCCTCTCTTAACTATTCCACCTATAACAAAGAGTTGTATGTGTTAACGAGAGCCCTTCAAACATGGGAACACTACTTAGTGTCTAAGGAGTTTGTCATTCATAGTGACCATGAGTCACTCAAAGATTTGAAGGGACAACATAAATTGAACAAAAGAGTTCTTAGAACAATTTCCATATGTGATAAAATACAAGAAAGGCAAAAGTAATGTTGTAGTCGATGCTTTATCTAGAAGGCACAACTTGTTTTCAAAATTGGGAGCCCAAATTGTTAGATTTGATCATGTTTCTAAGTTATATGAACAAATGTTGAGTTCTCTTCCATCTTTGCTAGTTGTCAAAAGAAAGCACAAGGAGGGTTCTATGTTTCCCAAGGCTATTTGTACAAAGAAGGAAAATTTTGTGTGCCCCAAGGGTCTCATAGAAAACTCTTAGTGAAAGAAACACAAGAGGGGAGTTTATGGGCCATTTTGGAGTTGACAAGACTTTAAACATGTTAGAGGAAAAAATTTATTGGCCCTATATGAGAAAAGGTGTCCAAAGACATTGTCATAGATGTAGTGCATGTCTTCAAGCTAAGTCTAGGACTATGCCCCATGGTGTGTACACCTCTCTACTAATTGTTTCATACCCTTGGGAAGATATTAGCATGGATTTCATCCTTGGTCTACCTAAGACCCAAAAGGGATTTGATTTTATTTTTGTGGTTGTGGATTGATTTAGAAAAATGGCTCATTTTATACCATACGACAAGGTAGATAATGCAAGCAACAGAGCAAGACTCTTCTTTAGAGGTGTAGTTAAACTTCATGGTTTACCTAAAACAATAGTGTCTAATAGAGATATCAAGTTCCTAAGCCACTTTTGGAAAACTCTTTAGTCTAGGCTAGGAACTAAGCTTAATTTCTTTACTTCTTCTCACCCTCAAACTAATGGGCAAACAAAGGTAGTCAATAGGTCTAAATCTAAATTCAACCCTCATGGAGATAGTCCCTAATATTTGGTTACTTGATAAACTATTTGTATTTTAATAATTTAAATAAAGACAAGATAAAGACAAAATATGTATTGAGTATCCATTTGAAAAAAAATAGTACTACCAATACTTGTATCGTACCCACTCAATGCAGAAATCCTTCGTCAAAATAGAAACAGACTTGTATTATAGTACTACCAATACTTTTTATAAATCTAATAAATTCCTTGCAAACATACAATATTACACAAACATAAACATCAAAGTTAGATCTTCTATGTTGTTTCCTTTCAATAATATTTTTTTTTCTTTTAGCATTTTTCTCCTCCATGTTAACAATGTAACATTCATACCATTAGAATAACTCTTCTTTCACCTCATCCATCCATATGTTAAACATATTATTATTCCTTTATCACATTTTTTTGGCATAAACCAAATGTGAAACATATTATTCCTTTATCATTTTTTTTTTGGCATAAATCAATTTAAGTGTTTTAAATATTTCTCTCGTATATGACTAAAAGAATGGATAGTATAATAATAATTAAAAAATTAATTTCAGTTCTGTTCGATTTGATTTGGATGAGTTGCAAAATGTCAAACTGTAAACTGATTCAAATTGGTTGGTTGAGAGAAAAGAATAATCAATTTCGATCCAAAAATTCTGTTTTCACCAGTTTTTGGAAATCGGTTGTCTTTTTTTGGGATCTGTCTAGTTCTGCACAATCCCTAAATTTGGACATCTAAAACTTAAATCTAAAAAATTACATCAAACTTATGCACATGATGCAACATTAACACTAGACAATCACTTATTATTATTGACACTTTTAGGTAATAGCAGACCTAATTTAATCAGGAGAAAGGGAAAGTAGCTTACGTATTACGTGGAATTCAAACAGGAGTCGAATCACCATATCGTTATTATTAGAGCATATAAAATTCTCATGGGTAACATAAATAATCCAAACACATCCTCAGTAACTTCCAAAAAAGGATCTTATCTACTTTATAATACATTAATGTATCATTGTAATCAATGTCGTATACAGGGGCAGCGACAATGAAAACAAATTGCAGAATAAAGAATATTGAGTATCATAAGGAAAAAGGTTTTCTGTAAACATCAAATGCTTCGCAAGCCGTTAACTGAGGTTCCTGTCGAAACAAAACGCAACAAGGAAAAACAACAGCGGAAGTAAGTTTAACATAAGGAAACTCAATGAGTACAGACACAAAGATAAAAAAAGGAACTCTTATAGGTGGTATACAAGTAGTGAGTTCAGAACTTCATATCATCCAGCAACTGATAGAAAGGGAACAGTTAAAACATGGTTTGTCATACGATCAAACAACTATGAAGTAAACTATATTTACCTGTCTCAGTCCACCAGCACTTAAACTACCTCCGGTCACAAGCATGGTGAGAAGAGATGTCACCACATCTCCACCACCACCGCCACTGCCAACATCTCTGATGGCAGTGCGCATTGCAGTGAGAATGCTGCCATAGGTAGCCCCATGACCTCGCTCTATTGCTTGGATGAAGCAAAATGTCATTGCCCCAGTCGATGTAATCTTTGATAGAGCCTGTTTATAAATATAGTGATTATATGTTTGGATAACAGATCTAATTGGTCTAGATTGAAACACGGTCAGAGATAAATCAATTTGAATTTGCTGAAACTTACAGATGTATCAGCGGAAGTTTGATCATCATCGCATCCACTGAAGCAAATAACTTCTCCACCATTAGATCCTTTCCATACACCAGACCTAGGACGATGGTCCTCCCATGCATATTGTCCATTTCTGTTACAAAGGTGAATAAGTGGAACGTAAGGAAATATGATGGGTCAACAACGCAAGCTGTTAGTAAGTTAGTACATTAGACAATTAGCTGTACTCACTAGTTTGTTAGTAGCTTAGAAGATATTTTTATAAATGGGGAAATCAGATTCGAGGGAGACACTGTAAATTTGATGGATTTTGTAAGTGAAGGAAGAGATCCTTCATGAAGTAGAAACCCCTGAGAATTCTATTCTCTATTTTCTGCTATATTCCTTTGGTTCTTTCTCGCCAGCTTCCATCTCTTTTCTCTATATATGTACAATCTAGGCCAAAATAAAGTAAAAACTAAATTTATAAAAATATAGGAAAAAAAGGAAGAAAAAGCAAAACACATCTTAGTTTTCTTCTTGTAAATTCTTTTCCCCTTGAACTCTATTTTTGAAAGAATAAATGCATAAGCAAAGTAAATTTAAATAATGCAATAAATAAGTTTTATCCTACACATGCAGTACGCCACATACAGGCTTCAGTCTTTACTCAATAAGTGACGCTCCAACTTTCTATGGCATACAATATTTCCTACACGTATAGTCATCCACCTCCATATTCTCCTATATGCCTATTAATCCTCATAATACTTGGTATTAAATTAAAAGTGCATACATTTATATCCCTTTTCCTTTTGATGAAGCGTCAATGCAAAGTTAAAAAAACTTCATTAAACATCACAACGCTAAAGTCAACAAAGCCAAATATAATAAAGTTAAACCATGCAGAAACAACAGATTATTTTAGAAGGTAACCTCTTCATTCTGCAAAGAAAAGGCAAATCTAGAACAGTTCCACTGTGGCAGGCATCAATTAGTGCATGTAGCTTAGCTCCGTGAGGAATGGGTCTAACAAGGGCTGCATTGATCTCATCATCTACAATCATACCCTGCGTTTCAAAATCCAGGGGACATAGAGTTTCATCATATCCATCAGCTTCATCACCACTATAGTTCCTTTGCTGTGAACCATGGCCAGAATAATGGAAAACCAGGGAGTCTCCAGGTTGAGATCCTTGCGCAAGCCAATACATTGCCATCCTAATGTTGTGCTTGGATGGAAATTTGGGGCCATGGGGATCTTCTTCTTCTGCATTTTAAAATTCAAATGCTTTATGAATTTCTTTTTTTTTTTTAATAAAAATGTAAGATAATAAACTCTTCCAAATTTTTGGACTAAATCATAACCACACATTACATGTCAAATTTTAAAATCATTTAGCCCAGACAAAGTGAAAAGGTATGTTGAGAGGATTTGACCTCCCGTTACAAAGGTTTTAGAGAAGAAATAAAGGAATTGGGAATGGAACTATTTGGCGCAGTTACAAGTGGTCATGAGTTAGTTACCATGTCAATATGATTAGTTAAAAAATAAGAGAGCTTTGTATAAATATCACGATGAGTAATTAGTAGGGAACCAAACTGAAAGTGCTCAGGAAAAACCCTGGATTGGAGTTTGTTTCAGAGGAGTTCAATGAGTTCTGCAGGGTTGAGGAGTAGCGATGTACAAGACGATTGCATGTGCATCACAACAAAAGTGGCCGGTTGAGAGGATGAACAAAACAATTTAGGAAATGGTGAGATCGTAGGAGCTGGATCGCCTATGTTCTTCTGCGAATTAGCTTCAAACATTGTCATCTATCTGATAAACAAGAGTTCATCATCTGCTCCAAATTGCAAAACTTCAATGGAAGTATGGAGCGGAAGGCTTGGGATTATGAGAATCTAAGGGTGTTTGGCACTTTAGCAGTTGTACATGTCAAAAATGACAAACTAAAAGCACAGCTGAGAGGTGAATAACCATTCGTGTGAAGGGGTATAAGTTATGGAGGTTGGAGCCTGGAAAGGATAGATGCTTTGTTAGCAAGGGCGTCACATTCGATGAAACTCAAATAGGTATGATATTCAGAGATCCAGAGAAAGTCCACGTCGAGGTGTGGATTAGACCATCTAGAGGTGTTAGACAATGAGGTATTAGAGGATGTAAACCAACCTTCTACCTCTTACTAAAGAAGGCCCAAACATGCCGAAGTAGACTCCAAATATGACATTATGCCTGATAAGGAGTGAAGGATGACCAAACCAACACAGAGGTTTGGATATGCTGACCTTATCAACTATGCTTTGATAGCAGCTGAAGAGATATATTGTTTAAAACCTAAAAGCTTCCACAAGGCCTCACAATGGAGGAAATTGAATCTATGTGGAAGAACCACACATAGATGCTCGTTGATCTACCAAAAAAACAAAAAGGGGGGAATACCAGGTGTGGAGGGACAGAGATTCAAGATTAGACTTGTTGCGAAAGGTTTTACACAAGTGGAGGGGGTAGACTATAATGAAATCTTCTCACCTCTGGTAAATCATTGTTCAATAAGGATTTTGATGTCTATTGTTAACCAATATAATCTGGTATTGGAACAATTAGACATGAAGACAAATTTTCCACATGGAATTACCAAATTGTCTCCATGTAGCAACCTGAGGGGTTTATTGAAGAGGAGGGGAAGGTATGTCTTTTGAAGAAATCATTATATGGCTTGAAACAATTATGATAGTTGTGTCTACATTCTCAAAAAACGAATAGTTTGTGTTGTTCTTACTCTTATATGTAGACAATGCCCTTATAGCTAGCCAGTATAAAACTGAGCTTAATGAAAAATTAAGCCGAGTGTTTAACATGAAGGCTCTTGGTCCTGCAAGACAAATACTAGGGATGGACATACAAAGAGATCAAATGGTTGGGATACTGTGTTTGTATTGTGATAATAGATCAACCTTTACAAATTGCTTCCAATCAGTGTTTCACGATCGTACAAAGCACATTGAAATAAATTGTCACATCATACATGAGAAAGTTAATATTGGATTGATTAAATTGCTTCCTATTTCATCTTCTCTTTAATTAGCAAATATATTCACGAGAGTTCTTTATCCTTCAGTTTTTCATGGTCTTTGGTCCAAGCTGGGAATGACAAATATCTATTCCCAACTTTGAGGGACTCTTAACCATAACTTGTTCATTCTTGACTATAAACATTTTATCATACTCAGTTTCTATAACGGATTTCCATTTTGTCCTTCATTGTATATAAACTATTGATCATTATCAATAATATACAAAAAAAAAGCTGTTGATCATTTCTTGATGTTTAAATTTTCTTGTGAAGTTTTCTCTGTCTTTCTAGATCTATAATATTGTTATTTATCATGATTGGTCTTTGTCAGAAAGTTATTAAATAGTAAATTAGCAACTAATTTCAACAGTGTAAGCATGTTTGAAGTGACATCTCAATATCAAATTATCATTTTAGAAGTGGTCATTTAGTAAATTATCTTTCCACAAACTATCCAGCATTATTCAGGATGCCTCATTTAGTTATCTACTTGTTCCAGCCCATGTTCCCCATATTGCCTTATTAAATTATTCTTTTTAAGTTGCATATTTGTAAGATAAGAACTTATTAAGGTTCAACTTTAAGACAATGTTCAAATATTGTTGTTAAAGAGGAAAGACATGCATGATGGACTGAAAACCTTGTATTTGAACACAAGCATATGTGACTTCATATCTACTTATAACATTAATTATACATAATTAGAGGATATTCTAATTCCTCAAAGTCAAAGATTAGATGTCTATAAACAACTATTATTACAATAAATATAGAATTGTATTCACATTTTCAACAATTGTCATTTATGTTTGCAATACTAAAATTTCAACCATGTTCATGATAATTGCTGATTTATTTTGCCCATGATTAGGGAGCAAGTTAGCCACGTTATCACACTATAAATTAGAGATCAACATGCATCCAAGAACACAAAACTTCTCTAGCACATGTTTCAACTAGTTAAATGTCAAAAGGGTTTCACGTATGTTTCTTCTTCTCTGTACCAATAGGATTTAAGAATGAAAATCCAGCATGCATCGAAAAATAGTTATGCCAATCTCCAACATGTATTTGGGATTCACATTTACTTAGTCGATAGAAATACCACAGTTAAAATGTATTCAAGATTAGGTGACAGATATAAGTACATGGAAACAGTGTTATAAATTGCATGTAATAGTGCAACAATTGCAGCATTATTTTGCATCGTGGCCTTGGTCTACTATATAAAAGCCATCATGCTGTGATTTTGTGAAATATCTTTCACACCAATTAGCAGCTATTTTCCTCGTTTTTCATTGGATAGAGCTTTGAACTCCTCTCCTATGTAACTTCTATTAAACACAAACTGTCTAACACACAGCTCTGTTTTGTGTTTCTGGCCAACCTTGGGTCAGTAATCCGGCATCCTTTTAGGAAAACCAACTAACCTCTTTTGCTATGGTATTTTTCCTGCTGTCTTGGCATGTCTACATTTTGTTTTCCTCAGTTCTTTGATCCTTCCTATTTTCTATTCAGATAGGCAATTCAAAGTTGCAGAAAATTGGTAGGTGTCAGTTGTTATTGACTATGTGCAGCTTATGACTATAATTTTTTTACTTTTAATTTTGAATATCTTTACTTTTTGGAGAACTTATGTTTTAAGCATTTATATGTATACAGTTTACATTATTTAGTTTGTATTTATAAACTTAGTATAGAACCTATTATACCATCCCTTATGCCGCTATAGGTTTCAAGGTTGGACTCCATGCACCAATATTTTGGATTGATTAACAAAATGAAAGTGACTTCAGTCTACTGCTTGGAGTTGTCTTTGTGAAACAGCAAACTGAAAAGAATTGACTTAATGACTAAATTCTTAGAACTTGAAGAGTAAATGACAAAAATCTGCCTGACAAATGACGATTGCGTATTGGTGACTTTTCAAAGCTCAATTCCTAAAGTTAAACAATCTATCTAAAGGCCGGTAAAATTGTAACAAGTAATAAGATTTTTCCCAAATTTTAAAGGGCACAACACAATGCAAGGGCTGGTTAATGAGCCAGTGTGATTGTTGCCTAAATATAAACTGGCATAAACCAAGACTGAAGAGAGAAGATGTATGGATTTTCCATCAGATACTATGTGAAGAAAGTATACATACCTGATTCCTAATATATGACAAACTCACCACCTACCTTCTAGGCCAAAATGTAACAGAACTTCCCATTATTATAAAATTTAGCACACGATTCATCTCCTCCCAAAAGCTTTTGATGGAAAGACAAAAATGGTGTTGATGAAATGTTCTATTAAAGTTACCCTCTTCACCAAAAATTGAGAAAATGATATTTATTGAATTTAACTCTCTTCAACTTTTGGATAATGAGGAGAAAAATAAAAGAGAAACCATGCATCTAAACTTTATATGTTCTATTTATATAAATAACCAAGAAATCAGAACTTTATAACACACCAAAACATAAAATCAATCAAATCAGATATATAGTTGATGAATCTGTGCTTGAGTTACCAGATGACTTGTATTGTGACTTCCATAAAAGGATGAGAGAAGCATCTAATTTTTTCATTCTTAAGAATAAAGAATGAACTATGTAATTCACTCAATTTTATAACTTTTATTCATAACAAACATATAAGAATTTTTGATAAATTTTTTTATTCAAAAGCTACTATAACTTTGGGTTGGGAACATATAAGGTAAATTGTTAAATAAACAAAGTGAGAAATAGATAATGATAGATCGGAATATAGTATCCACACAAAGTATTGAAACACTAACACAAGGACCAAATTATCTACAAGCAAGTAACTAAAATACAGGATTCAGATATCAAGTAGCATACAATTAATTCAATTAAAACCTTCAGATAGAGAAACAATTCATAAAACTAAGTGCAAACTGAAAATTCCTATATTCCTCAATGAGTTCGCTTACTAACCTGTGTTTCTTCTATCCATTTTTTAATAGAAAATGTGTTTGTCAAGAAAAGCATTTCTTTTTGTATTAGGCCGTGAAGGCAATAGATATGGGGACAAACTGGCAAGTTACGGTAAGGGAACATTTCAATAGGGATAGGCATGGGTTCCCTAGTTTTAGATATGCTCCTGTTTTTTCTTTTGTTTTTATATTCGCAGGGCACGCTGCAGATGATTGTTAGAGTCTTGGGTGCAGACATAGTTCAGATCATTGAATATATAGTTATGTTTTTGTATGCTCCTTTTTGAAAGAAAAAAAAAGAAAGAAAGAAAGAAAAGTCATTGATTGTACATGTTTCAAAAGCAAAGCCTGGGGGACAAAGTGTCACTTTTTAAACACAGGTATAGTGACTGATTTTTTATTCAAATCATTCGGGTAAACTGTGCTTGACCTAAGTGACAATGTTCCAAATTATTCGATAAGGAAACCGAGGACGATTCCCTATTTCTCAACCATATTATTCAAAAAAACCTAGTGGATACTCAACTCCAGCAATTCTCCTTCCATCTCTACTGAAGAAAAGTGAAAAAAGTTACCGAGCTGCAAGCAGAGCAATAAACAGAACTGCTAGATATGGAAATTTTCAGATTGAAAAATATGAAGCACAATATTTCTTCAAACAAAAGAATAAGTCTATCACAATAAACTAATATATATAATCAAAATAAAATAGATAAATAACAAGTCTACTCCTAGAATGTTTCAACAAGCAGTTGAGCCTGCATTATCTGAGAGAATTGCATCAGTTGGAAAAATCAAAACCACTCCCGCGTCTCAATCTCAGTTAGCTCGAAATAATTAATTGAAACGAAATCAACCAATGCAATAAACACTAAAACATCAATTATCGAAAATAAAAAGCAAAATCCATTCACACGATAAGAAAAATCCTAAATTATGACATTCCATGAAAAATTATCTCAGGAAACGGAGAGAAAAGCGGCGATCGAAAGATGAGAGGTGTACCGGTGAGCATAATGATGGAAGATTCTGGAAAACTGAACTTGTTGATGAGAAGGTATTTCATGCACTTAGCGTCGTTGATGCATCCCTTGAGCTCGTGCCTTGAGAACCGGTACGAGATGCCTATGATGACGGCCTTCTTGCGGCCGTGGGGGTTGGGCGGGGGACCGGGCGGCGCGTGGTTGTAGGGAGATGGTGGCGGATGCGGGTGGTAGGAAGCCGGGGGCTGAGAAGGGACGGCGCGTGGGTCGGCGATGAGAGTGACAGCGTGGCAGAGGGCGCAGCGGATGGATCCGGCGCCAGGTGGCAGCTGTAGAGGGGTGCGGCAGTTGGAGCAGTTGACCAGCATGTTGCTGTACATGATTACCTGCCAACACAGAAAGGCTTGTAAATTAGTGAAGATGGTGGGGGTATAATTGAAATTTGGCGTATGGTTTCGATTTCTTGGGTGCGAAGAAGACGCCGAAGGCTTTCAAGCTAATTAACAGAGTTTTCGTTTGTGAGAATGAATAGAGGCAAAAGCGTGTCTCTTTTATTTATTATTTAATTTAGTGAGCTTCTATTTGGATTTGGTGAAGTTAATTTCCTGGAATTTTAATAGAAGATTCATTCGGACCTTCGTCGTATCTTCAAGCCCGCAATTGTTACATCAGTAACTTTTCGGGAATTTAAATAGTATGAAAATTTAAATATATTTTTTAATTGAAATTGGAATGTTATTTCTTTTTTAGTTAAATGTTTTGAGTCTTTTAATTTTAAAAATATTATTTTAGTTTTAAGGTTCTACCACGTTATTGATGTTAAATGTAACGTTTCAGGGTCCTTAATCCAACCCCTACAAAATCATGCATACCATGATGCCAAAGGAAAACAATAGCAAAGTCTAGAGATTAGAAGTAGAGTAATAAAGCATATCGAAATATATGGGACAAAGCCCTAAAGAAAGCCCAAAGAAACTAAGATCCAGCCCATGCAAATTATGCAGCGGAACCATCACCTCCCTGTTGTCTATGGGTGTTCCTCGCATCTGCTCACATCAACAAATGATCATCGCAAGAGAGTACCACACAGTAGAACACACAAATAATAAAAATAATAGGGTAAGCTAGAGTACAAAAGACTTCATCCATACAATCAGATACATTTTCACGATTTCATATACCCATATCAATCAAGCATGTTATGACTCCTCAGACAATACACTAAGACACAACTCGACTCATCCGGATACATATAACTTGGTCGGATTCAGCGGATGCTCGCACTTATGGTAGATACCTCTACTCACCCCTGAGCTGCTCACCCCCGAGCTATGTGTTACAAGTGTTACAATGAATCAATTTCCCTCACCACAAGGTTAGCCCTTAATGAATTTCAGGCCTACTGCTACTCTCACCACAGGAGTCAGTCTGCTCTAGGTGACACTAACTGACTCCTTAGAGTGTCAAGATGCAACCTTACCTTGAATCCTTACCTAGTTATACAGATGGGGCACCACCATGGACACCCACTAACAGAGGTCATGGAATTACGTCCCGACCACTGAAGAGCAACCCCGGAGGTCCACCTAGAGACTTCAAGGAATTACACACTAACACGGACCAAAAATCATAAATCAACAATATGAGAACACTAATCATGATTACAATTCCATACTAACCTCTGAAAATAAATCCCCATTCGTATCACATGTTGAATCCACACCTCTGGTCATTACCACCCCATGAGTATAGGGCCTCATCTCATATCAATACCATGTCACTTTAATTCCAACCCACTCATTAATTTCACATGCCAAGTTCCCACAATATCCATCATTCACCATTCATGAATTATGTCACGCATACATAGCAATCCATTATATA
>Ga0214545_1007393_pt1 | contig 18405 bp, 10 predicted proteins | sample CNSS4metaG_FD_160064 | JGI IMG/M metagenome (GOLD analysis project Ga0214545, IMG submission 160064) | Root nodule microbial communities from cowpea collected in UCLA plant growth center, Los Angeles, California, USA - CNSS4 | ecosystem: Host-associated > Plants > Roots > Nodule | place: USA...
CCCCCTATAAAAAACAAAAAAAAAAAAAAAGGGTTAATTTCTGGAAGCAAATCCCTGAAGGAAAATTTAAAATGCTCCCAAAAAAAAAAAACTTTAAATCTAAAAAATCCAGGAGTCGCAAACACCCACAGGGATGAGAATTAATCCAAACAAACAAAAAAAAATCTTAATAATGATATAAAAAAAGCATGCAATTTAATTACCAGTGTGGAAGCTCAAATTGGGATCAAAAGGAGGGAACAAAACCGATGGTGCAGGTGAGGTGTGATCAATCATTTCAGGAAAACACATTTGAGGAGAAGAACCAGAAAAGAAACAACCCATGCCTTGTTGTCCACCACCACTACAAGATGAAGAGGAACCACCTAGGAGATCATAAGAAACACAAGAACCAAGACCCATGTTTGGAGTAGCACTTTCACTTGCAACAAGGTTAACCTGATTATGATGATGATCATGCTGAATTGCACCAGAACCAACAAGACCATGATGCTGAACCTGAGGCTGAGGCTGAGGCTGCGGCTGCGGCTGAGGCAGAGGCTGGTTAACCGCAGCGGCGGTGGCAGCCGCCTGCTGCATCAACTGACGCTGGCGGCGGCGGGATCTGGAGCGGCGGTTCTGGAACCAGTAGAAGACGTTGGCGTCACCCACAGCACCGAATTTCTCAAGCAGCTTCCTTATTCTGACGGTTTCATCTTTGGGAGGGTTCACCATGCCACTGTTGAAGATGGATTCGAGTATGAGAATTTGTTCCGGCTTGGGAGTCCACCTTGACCGAACCGCTTCACTCTTCTCGGGGCCATGCCTTGGACTCTTTCCCTCTTTCTGCCTCTCATCTTCCATTCCAATGCACAACACACCAACAAATATCAAAATGATTCACGAACCTGAAACCTAGGTAAAATAATAATACTATTACACATATCCTCTCTCTGTGTCTGTGTGTGTGTGTGTGTATATATATATATATATATATATATATATATATATAAATAAACCACACTCAACACAGTGAACTCCTTTAATGCACTCATATTTCTTTTTTGTTTTTTTACGTGGAAAAATAATTCTACAAATAATATTTATTCCTTTTGTTTTAATGTTTGATTGCTTAGAGTTAATTTTGACTGGTTGAACTAGCGTTTATTTGGACTTGGGACACGCGTTTGTAACGCAAGAAGATGTATTAAATTGGTCAAAAAATAAATACAGAAGCTATATGCAATTAATGAGCTTTGTTTATATGCAGAAATTCACGTCAAACATGCGTTTAGCCTCGTAACCAAACATGCTGGTGATGGGAATGTGTGTCCAATTGTAATATGTTGTGGGATTAGAATGTGTGTGAAAATGATTCCCAGTATAAAACAAACAGGGTCATAGTTTATGTAAGAGTTGAGGTGGTGAATGTTAAGGAGTGAAATTACCGTTATAGGATCCTTCAATCTATTTATTATAGTTCTACATAAACACCCTGCTTATAATAATGGCAAGTTAGCAAGACATTTTGAAGATGTGGATACTATTTTCATGATGCATATGAATCACACTCAAATGACTGCTGGTTAAACCATGAACTCCTTCTAGCAAAGTCATTAATACTTGGACATACTTTTTTTTTTTTTTACAAATAGAAATACAAAATGTTCACTTTTTTTTTTCATTATTTTACCCCTACCATCAATGTTAACCGAATGTTTTTCACAAGAGAGGAGTTAATCTTTACAAGTAAGAATTAATCCATTTAAAACAAAAATTTGAACTTCAACAAAATTAAGTATAATGCATTTTGAGTTAATTAGCAATTAAAAAATATATATTATATGACTTTTCAAGGTTTTTCATTGTTAGACGGTTCTATATTTACAATATAAGTAGGTTAAAATTAGGAAAATAAATATATTGTTTAATTGTAATTTGCACAATTGAATTTTATGTCTTCTAAAAGAAATTTTCAAATTTCTTTGGGACGCATGTAATGATAGTAATGATAGAGTGATGGTAGTCACCACTGTGATGGTTAATCTTAGATATAAATTTAGTGACTAATTCATAAATTAATTATAATTTGTTACTTATTATAAAAACTATTTTAGATACCAATAATATTTAATTTACAAATTTGTATCTAAATTGATTACTACGAAGACAAAATACTTTTTATCTTTAAGATTGATTGTTATTTATACATTTTTTTGTAGTATTCATATAAGTGAATAATCAATTAACTAAATTTTATTAAGTTTATTTGAAATTTCAAACGTGTTTCAAGACAGTTTCTTAGTTAACATTGAAACGAAAATGTGTCAAACAGTATAAGTAACTCAAATGCTATCATGAAACATTTTCAAAACATTAAATAAACTTAACAAAATTTGGTTAAAAATGACTAAATCCAAATATTTCTAGAGTTGGAGAATTAAATTGGGCCAAAGGTTCAAGTAAGAAGTAATTTCAATTTTAATTGAAAGTTAAAGGATAAAAACATATTTAAAAAAAATTCAAACGGTAAAGTTGATAAATAGTTACTTACAAATAAAGGTAAAATAAATAAAATAATATACACCAAACAACTTGATCTTCTATGTATAATAATTAGTGAAAGCACATGCGTATGTGTGTTTACTTTTTGTTACAATAGTAAAAAATAATAAAATTATTATTTTAATTATAAAATTAAATATAAATATTTTTTATAATTTTGTTATAAATAGTTTTTATTTATTTTATAGGTAATTTTATAATCAAAAATTGGTTAAGTCCAAAAAATGGTTAAATGGAAAAAACATTTAAATTTTAAAAAATATTAGTTAAAGGATAAATTTGTAAAATAATTATTTTAATTTTAAAAAATATTTAAAGGAAATTTTTTTATTTAAATGATTAAATTGAAAAATAAATATAGACAAAAAAGAGAAATTACATTCATATATACTGATGAAAATACATGCGTGTAAGCAAGTGTATTCACTTTTTGATTTTATTATAATAAAAAGTAATAAAATCATTATTAGTATTACTTTTGTTATTGTAAATTATTGAATGCAAATAATTTTTTTAAATTTTTATTTATTTTGACAGTAGTTTTATACTAAAAAAATAAATTGTTTAATTTTAAAAAACTGTTCAATTAAAAATAACTGTTAAATTTAAAGAATTTGTCTCTTAAAGAATAGAATTGACAAATAATAATTTTAATTAAATGTTTTTTTCATGGGTAAAAATGGTGAACAAATGTGGACTAATAAAGAGGATCTCTTTGTTTATAATACGTAAACATATGTGTTATCGTGGCCATGTATACATATTTTATAAATATGAATGATATTATGTTAGTAGATAATGATATTGTAATGTTATTAAGTTAATATATAAAATACATTTATATTTATCAAAACAAATTAAAATGAAGGGAGAAAAGATGAAAAATAACTGTTAATGAATAAGAAAAAAAATAAAAGATTGACATTTTTATAAAGATTATATAAAAGTATCGGTTAATTTTTAAAAATTTAGTAAATAATTATATTTTAAAAGATAAAATTAGAATTATAAAATATAAAACCAAATCAGAGAATTTCTTTATATATGTTATAAATATAAATATAATATAATATAGTGTGTTAAATTGTTTATATATAAATATAGTATAGTATGTGTGTTATATTTTTTAATGATAATAAAATTATTATTATTATTATTATATTGTTATTGTTATAATTATAAAATTAAATATAAATAACTTTTTTATTTTATTGTAAATAGTTTTTATTTATTTTGTAAGAAGTTTTATAATTTAAAAATGGTTAAATTTAGAAAAACAGTTAAATAGAAAACAATTAAATTTAAAAATAAAACGGTTACTTAAAAGTAATATTGATGAAATAATTCTCTTAATTTAAAAAATATATATATATATATATATATATATATATATATATATATATATATATATATATATATATATATATATATCGGTTTAGCATGCATCCCAAAAAAAATTCTTTTAGAAGACATATAATTTAATTGTGCAAATTACACTTTTAGAAATTCTCGTATTACATGAAATATTTTTTTGTAAATTTATTAAAAAATTTTACAAGAAAAAATTTCTTTTTGCTATTTCTTCTAAGAATCTTAATTAACAGATATTTCTTTTTATTTTCCTAATTTTTATTAACCTAGCTATAAGATACTAATTAATTAATTATATATAATAATAATAATAATAATAATAATAATAATAATAATAATAATATGAAAACATTCTAAAAAAAGATAAACAATTTAATATTACTACATATTTTATTAATAAATGTTTATTTTATTTTTTTAATCACTACAAAAAAAAATCTCATTTAACAACTAATTTTAGTGACAAAAAGTTGTTAATCACTATAGATATCAATCAATAAAGAAAAAATTATTTGTAACTAAAATAGTCACTACTAAAATTATAATTTTTCTCTAAATTAATTTTTAAAATTTAACTATTAAGAATTTACCTACTAAAAGAAATTAACCATTAAAATTAACGATCAAGATGGCTTTTTTTACAAAAGAAAATAATTTCTATATTAATTTCTAATTGATAATTACCAATTTGACGATCAATTATAATTTTCTATTTTTTAATATTAATTATTTTAGTAATTAATAATTTTTTATTTTATAAATTAGGTACTTTTTTGTAGTAAATAATTATATTTACCTTTATTCATGTTTCCATATTCTTTATTAGTTTTGTGGCTCAATATTGGTTCTTTTTTAATTTATTTTCCAATTCCGTGAAAATGTTAAGGACATTCTCTCACAATATTTGAGATGATAAACCATCCATTAAAATGAAGTTTTTTTTTCCTTCTAGCTAGCTTGAATTTCACTCGTTGAATATCAGTTTTCCTCTTGTAGGAGTAATAAATAAAAATGATAATTTTAAAGATGGTAACGCAGAATTCCAGAAATTCCGTATTCAAAGCGAATTTCCGTAACATCATTAAGACAGTCTTCATAACAGGTCATAGACTCATTACTTTTGAGAAGGTCGAAACTTTCCCTTTTCATATGGAAGTCCTTCAAGGTACACTCTTTTTTATATGTTACACATTTTCTCACATAAAATATTTCAATATACTATTCCTTATTATTTAGGTATATGGTAAGAGAACTGCTTAGTTTAGGACAAAAAAACAAAAATGGACATTCATTTTAAGGTCATAGGAAAGTTTTCATAAATATGTTTTTATCTGTGAAATGTAACTTCTTATTAGTATTTCGTTTTACTCTTAAAAATAATAACTTTAAGATGAAAACAATTATATACGACGATATCTGATGGATATAGATGAACATATAACTCTTTTTCCTCAATTTGAGGGGTATATCCTAATATAAAGTATACTTGAAATTTAGGATGTGAATGGGCTGGTAGGATATGATAGTAGTTCTCCCGTACCTTATCCGTTACATAAATATTTGTCTCGGATCCGTATTCATATCCGTGTGGATATTTGTTATGTGGGTACCCGCATATATTTTTTATATTCACGGAGTATTTGCGAGTATTTATAAAAAAAAAATTTAATATTTAATAAAAAAAATTAACTCTAAATTCAAATAAAAATACAATGTATAACCTTTATAAATTTCAAACAAAATGAAAATAACTCATTTAAATAGTATTGAATAACAGTTTACAAATAAATAAAGATTTTTTAAAACAAATTGATAAAATAACTCATTTAAATAGTGTTGAATAACAGTTTACAAATAATAGAGATTTTTTAAAATAAATTGATAGAAAATAACCCATTCAAAATCAATGTGTTAATATTTTAGTAATTTATTTAATTTAAATGAGAGTATAGCGAGTACGAGTGTCCACGGGTATGGATACTATATAATTCCCGTACCCATGCCGATAACATGCGGGTATAAAAATACTCGTACATTTTACCCGCGAGTATCCATTTTCAATATCCATTTCTTATCCGTTACAGATTTTATCTACAGATGCTCGCAGATATGGATTTTTTTTAATTCACAATCACTTTAATTTTTTATTCATAATTGAGACTATTTTAAATACTAATAATTTTTAATTTAAAAGATTATGTCTAACTTAGTCAATATATATAGTGACTAATTATTTTGGTCTCTAAAATTGGTTGTTATTTAATAATTTTCTAGTAATAGTGTATTATGTTGCAGGTAACATCAATTGTCTCATGTCAGAGACTAAGTAGACTGGGTCACAGTTGAATCGTGACGCTTAGACGGTTACGCTCTTAAATAAAAAGAGTTGCGTCCTGACTAAAAGCTATAGTTTTTTGTCTAGTGATAAGTACTAACAATTGGTATCAAAGTTGTCCCGTGGGAGAGATCCAGTTTTACCAACATATTATAATATTATATTTCATTTTTGTGTTTATTTTCAGTCATACACTTTTACTCGTAATTTTAAATAGGTAATAATTACTATAAAACTAAGTGCTAAATCCATGTTTTATTTTTATTTTCTTTTATTACTTTTTAAGAAAATACAGTTCTCTTCCCCAAACACACATAAAAAATAACATTTGTACGGTTTTCATTTTTTTCCAAAGTTTTTTACAGTAAAGGAATAAGAAAAAAGATATAGAGAAAATCATATGAAACAGTTATTGTGATAGAAAGAGATAACCATATAATAGTAAAATATTATGCGTTACAAAAGCTGTAAAGAGAAATAAGGTGAAAAATGGTATAAAAGGTATTAGCTTCTATATGAACTAAAATATATACTGAAGAGTTATATGATAAGTTACTATAAATTAACTTGTGTTTTATAAGTTAATTTAAAATTTAGGAAACAAATAATTTTAATCTTCTATAATAACGTTTTAATGGTTTGTTTCTTATTTTCATGCATAATTCACTCTGTGTGAAAGATGTATAATTCTTATTACGAACGATCTTATATATTCTATAGGTCGTCAACAAACATAACTTCTACGTTTAATGGTAGTGCGTGTTTTTTTATCACACGTGAAGTTCATATGATATAATGTGAAGAAGTTCACTATTAATATAATTGTGGTAAAAACATAAACATGATTTGATACGAAACATAAATTTCCAACACTCGTTCCTCACAAGACAAACCCATTTAAATTTGAATGTTTGAATCTGGTTTAAATTGCATGCAACTTTATAAGATAAAACACAAATCCGGGAGTTATTTATGTATGAGAATGAACATGAATGTTTTGTCTAATAATATTCTTGTGAGACGGTAGATTTTTGGAAACTTGGCTTCTCATTATTCAGCATGATTGATGAAGATGCTTTATATGTGGGCTACGTGATAATTGATAATTGAAAAATGAAAAACAGAGTGCTTGTTTTCAGGAACACTATAATTAGGGAAGAAGAGAAAAAGGTGCATTTGACCATGTAACTCTTATTATTCTCCTCACCATCTTATAATGTTACTTCTGATCCAGACATACTTACCGTGTGCAAGTGTGGATCCTAGAAACATATATTCCGACCATGTTACTTCTTTTCTGACCATTTTTGATTCACCCAAATAATATAACCACTTCTTTTCTTATCTGCCACATGCATGCCCTAGCTACCTATAAATTTTCTTTACTCATCTTTGGTGGGTGGAACTTTGGTAAACTTTAATAATGTCAAATAGTAAAAGATGGGGTCATTTTGAATTACAATTTTACTGTAGGATTAGTTGAATTAAATACTTCAATCATTTTTAACCCCGCATGTTAAAAACTAATCTTTCTAAGTCCTTATTTTATTTCTAATAATGTGATTAGAATTGCTTTTTATCAACAACATTCAAATATTAAAACATTACAAAATACTATTGAAATTATAGATTGTTCTTCTAGGGTCTATACATAACAAAGATAAAACCGTAAAGTACATTGAACATTTTATGAATAGCCTGAGCAAGTATGCCCTAAAACTACAAATTAAAAAAAAAAGAAAAAAAGAAAATGGTAATGATCATAAAAGGGTGTGAATGCAACAAAATAAAGAAGCATGTGAAGGGGAAGCTAGGGTTTGTTTGTTTGGTAAGGAAGTGCATGTGATGATATGCATGGAAAGCTGGGTCGCAGTAAAGGATGAAGCAAAAATGATGTTAGAAAGTAATAAAAAAAGAGGGAACAATCCAAAGGGTAGGTGCAATAATTTATTAGTGGTGAACCTAAGCAAACACTTTCTCTGCAACCTTTTTATAATAAACGAAACGAGGGCAATGTTTCTCTCAGCCTTCCACCATTCTGCACTGTGCAACTTTTTTTCATCGTCTTCTGTGAACTCACACACAAACACAAAACACCATTTTCACCTCATCTTTTTCTTCACACACCCTCTTCGTAAAAATATATAACTTAGGGGTAAACATTTTTGTTCAAAATTAACATATTTCCATGTTTTAGTAAACCAGTTATAGAATGTTAAATTTATTTTACTTTTTGTTTACAAAAGGGTAGAAATTAATTGAATTGCCTGTATTTTTTATATATACATTGTTCAATAATACTTGCTTTAAGTATGGTTATATGTGTAATTATATTATATTAAGAAATAATTAAAGCTGAAGCTTATACGCTATAGGAAAATTATACACTACGAGCTTAAAAAAGAAAATCTAAGTAGAGTGAATTAAACGTATTTAATAAAATTGATGAATACACTAGTTGATAAATATAAATAATATAAAATAACATATTGTAGCTTTCTGAAACAAATTAAGTGTCAGATAAATTATAGTGAGGATAAAAAACGAAAAAAAAAACCAACTAGTAGTTTCTAAATTAGCTAGTTTTAGTAATTTAAGAAAATAAACAGAAAGTTACTTGAAACACAGCGCCTATAAGAAACAAACTTATTTCAGCAAAACTCATAGTCAAAGGATCTTACATGGTAAATTTTTTAAAAGATAAAAAAAAAAAGTTTTTGAAAAAGTAATCTGTCAATTATTTTAGTCTAAAATCCAAAAAGTCGTGTAACTTAAGTATGCATATTAACATGTGTTTGAAAAATAAAGTGATAAATAAATAAGCTTAGAGACTGATTATGTGATATTTTAGTGACTTCTTTTGAATTCTTTTAGATTTAAGGATTATGAAAAAAATTTATATTTTCGACGACCAACACATTGTTTTACCTTTTAAAATGTGGTTGACCAATCTAACTGCTGATTAAAGACGTAACTCCGCTTAATTAACCCGCTGGTTTATGTTGAAAGTAACTATAATAATATTAAAATATAATTAATTTACCAAAGTACATAAACTAAAATATTACAAAAGAATTCCTAAACAGTAATTAATTCAGTAACAATATAATTAGTCAATATAATGACTAATTTAGATACCAATTTATAAACTAAAATTTATTGGTGAGTAAACTAGTTTCTAAATTGGTATCTAAATTGATCATTATAATGAATTGATCCTTAAACTGGTCACTATTAAAGACCAATTCCTTTCATAGCCAAAACATTGGTAGCTAATGTTATTTAGAGACCAATTTTCTACAGTGACCAATTTATAAACTATTTTAATTACCAATAACTTTTAGTTTACAAATTGATATCTACATTAGTCACTATATTGATTTTTTTTTTGTCACTAAAATTGGTAATTCTTTAAAATTTTTCATGTAGTGAAATTATACTTGGAATGATAGAAAAATAATATACTTGGAATGATAGAAAAATAATAACTTTTCATATTGAATGAATTCCTTACTTTAGTTTGAACTAGATATGACATTAATAAATGTTTCTTTAGTGAGCTTATTTCTTTATTAAAATTATGTTAAGGGTCATTATAAACCTCAACATATGAGTTAGACTAGGCAGTAGCTCTCCTATACCCTATCTGCTAGATAAATATCTGTCCCGTACTCGTACCCATATCCGTGCAGGTATTCGTTATGCGGGTACCCGCATATTTTTTTAATATCCACGGATATCCACGGGTACTCGCAGGTATTTACAAAAAAAAAAATTAATATTTAAAAAAAAATTTAACCATAAATTTAAATAAAAATACAATGCATAACATTCATAAATTTCAAACAAAGTGAAAATAACTCATTCAAATGATGTTGAATGACAGTTTACAAATAGATAGAGATTTTTTAAAATCAATTGATAAAAAATAACTCATTCAAAATCAATGTGTTAATGTTTTAATATTTTTTTAATTTAAATTAGAGTATACCGGGTACGGATACTATGATACTCGTACTGCCCATTAACATGCAGGTATAAAATATATCCGTAGTCGTTACCGGCGAGTATCCATTTTTAATATTCATTTCCTACCCGTTGCGAGTTTTATTTGCGGATATCCGCAAATACAGATTTTTTTTACATCCCTAAGTTAGACTGATACTTCAAAATTCATTATTCATTTACTATTAAAAAAATAAAATACATGAGAGACAAACCAAAATTCATACTAGAAAAAATACAAAAACAAATTCCATCCAAATAGATTAAACAAAAATGAAAAGTTTGAAAATTGATATTTATTTTAAAAAAATAACGGTTAAATATGTTTTTGGTCCCTTAACTTTCATTGAATTTTGGAATTAGTCTATTTTGAAACTTTGGACCAATTTAGTCTTTCATCTTTCGAAATACATAGATTTAGTCATTTTAATCAAATTTTGTAAAATTTAGGTATAATTACTGATTTGGTATCCTAATTTTTTGGTAAAGTTCAATTTGGTCCCCAAACTTTTGGTTTGTTCAATTTAGTACCCCAATTATCTAAAAAGATTCAATTTGATCATCTCCGTTAAGTTGGAGTTAACATCGTGTCCGTACAGGACATGTGTCAAGCCATGAAATTTTTAATTTTTTTTTTAATTTAAAAAAAATTGATTTAAAATTTTTTAATTTTTTCAAAAAAATTAAAAACTGCCACGTGTCAATTTATCATCGTGCCACGTGGCAGCTTAATCATGACACGTGACAGTGGTAATAGTTGTTTTCAATTTAGTACTCTATTTAAATTTTTTGTTCAATTTAGTACTCCAATTTTTTAAAATGATCTAGTTTCGTCTTGTTCAATTTGAAACCAAATTAGTAACTAAGTTTTATTATAACTTATATATACATGTTAAAATAATTGTTTTGAATTTATGTATCAAATCACTACACCTAAATATTCAAATTATTTTATTTTTTACAAGTGTAAAAAATTACAAAGGTAAAAAATGTAAAAAATAAAATAATTTAAGTATATACGTGAAATGATTTGATGTATATATTAGAAAAAGTTATTGTAACATGTATATACTTATAAACTTTATGTAATTGAGATATTACTTAATATGGGAGAGTTTCTTATACTAAAGAAAATTGACCTTTCAATTCTTAAACCATTGATAAACATATGGTTATACTTTTTGAGCTTAAAAATCCGTTTCAAGTGTTTTTGTTCTTCTTTTGTTATCAATGAAACAAGTACATAAAAGACGTACAAGAGGAGTTTTAAGTTTGGATGAGAAAGTTGATAAAATTTAAAAATATTTTAAGAAAATTATAAAAATAAAAAAATATTAAAAATATTTTAGATGTCTTTTTACTTTCATTATTTAAACTTTAATGAAATCTTTTTCTTTATACACTAATAAAAATTATAATACATCACTTGAATGAAACCACACAAAAAAGAATATTAAACTAATATTAATTGAAAGAAGATTCATGACAATGACACTAAATTATTATATTATAGTAAATGAAATTTTTTAATATAATTGTAGTGATAAAATTACTCTAATTATGAAAATAAGTCAGAAAATAAAGATAATTATATAAAAAATATCAAACAATATTCTACATGATAAAAATAAACAACAAATAAGACTATTAAAAGAAGTAAAAATAATCAAATATGTGTTATGGAAACAATTTGATGTACCATTGAATGAAATCAATGAATAATCAAGAATATGATAATATTAAAAATATCCTTAACACTACTAAAAATTATTATATTACATAGGATTTTTCTTGCAAATTTGTTAAAAAAAAATTGTCAGAAAATTCTTTTTCCTGCTATTTTTTCTAATAATCTTAATTGGCAGGTAATTCCTTTGTGGGTAATTATTTCCTACAAAATTATAAAATTCGTCAGTATTTCTTACAAAATTTGTTGTGAAAAGTGTTTTATACAAAATATTTTGCAAAAATTGACACCAATTTCCTATTTTTTTTTCATAAAAAAATTTATAAGTATTTTCTAGCAAAAAAATTCAAAACAAAGTTGACAGGAAATATGAGTCTTTTATAACCTATAAAAAAGCATTTTAGATATCAAACTAATGGAATAAAAAAAAGAGTTCTTTAAATGAAAAAAAAAAGAGAATAAAAAAGATAATTTTTTATATTACCTAGTTAATGACGAATTTATACTATTGAACACTTAAATTGAGAGTTAAACATTTTCATGTGAAAAAAATAGGAAAAAAATACGTTTTTCTTCCCTAAAGTATTACGTCAAATTGTAAATAGTACTTGGTCGAAACTTATATACCGTTTGGTTCCTATACTTTTCAAAGTATTGGTTTTGCTCCATATTTTCTCAACGACATTAAAGTTTATCCTACATGGCTAACGACATGGCACATGTTAGTTGATTTTGGTATGATTACTAATTTAGTCTCTAATTGTTTGGTTTGGTTCAATTTGGTCCCCTTATTATTTGTTGGTTCAATTTAACCATCCAATTATTTAAAAAAAAGGTTCAATTTGGTTATTTATGTTAAATTGGGGTTAACATCGTATTCTTACATGACACGTGTCAAGCCCTTAAATTTTCAATTTTTTTAAATTTTTTTTTAATTTTCTAATTTTTTTCTAAAAATATATAAACTGTCATGTTTCAGGTTACCGTTGTGTCACATGGCAGTTTACAGTCGTGACATGTGATAGTAGTAGTTGTTTTCAATTTAGTCCTCTATTTAAAATGATCAAATTTTGTCTTCTCCAATTTGAGACCAAATTAGTAAATAAACTTAATTATAACTTATATATACATATTATTTTTTTTTTAATTTATACATCAAATCACTACACCTAAATATTAAAATTATTTTATTTTTTACACCTGTACGAGATGGATCTTTACTTGTACGAGCCCATGGCGCCCCCCAAAATTTATAAGTTTATTTAAAATATATGTAGTATATATTATATATTAAATTAGATAGATTTTTTATTTTTTTATAAAGCATAATATTTAATGTTAATAAATAATAAATAATAAAATATAAAATTAAATATAATAAAAAATAAAAATATTTATTGAGATATACTTTTTGTTCTTGTTCATTCTCTTTTAAGTTTCTCATAATATTCATATTTCACTTTTGTATGTTTTTTTTTTTCTTTCTGAAAAAAAAAATAGAAAGTTAGACACAAATTTATTCTGCTCTCATTTTGCATTAATTCTGTTCTATTTTTTAAGATAAAAAAGTAACTCTCATCTATTGATAGTGAAACAATAATTTAATATTTAATATTTTTTCATCTCATGAGTATTTTGTATATTTATTTTTTTATGAATATAGAAGGAAACATTATGTATTATTGTTTCTTCATAATCATTATTTAATTGTGACTTGGTTATCATATATTTTTCTTTTATTAATTACTCTCTTAATTTTTTATTAGATTTTGATAAATTTATTGTTTAGTCTTAATTTTTTAAAAAACTAGGTATATTGATGATGAATAAAATAATATATATTTTCAAATGATAAAAGGAAAGATGCCCCTACAAATGTACAAGTGAAAACAATACAAATTTAGCTCTTCATATGTAAAATGAGTTTCATATCAAATACAACTTCAAAACTATCATTCTTTCTAACGAGAAACATACAAGGATATTTCAATACTACAATATACATATTTTTGTTATATTAATAACAATGATTAAATATAAAAAATTTGAGTATATTATTTTGGCCCCTTCAAAATTTTTGGTCAAGATCCGCCATTGTTTGATGTACAAATTAAAAAAAAAAAATTTAACATGTATATATAAGTTGTAATTAAGCTTACTTACTAATTTAGTCTCAAATTGGTGAGGAAAAAAACGAATCCTTTTAAAAATAGGAGTACTAAATTGAACCAAAAATTTAAATATAGAACTAAATTGAAAACAACTACTACCACTGTCACGTGTCACGACTGTAAACTGCACGTGACACGATGGTAACCTGACACGTGACCGTTTATATATATATATATATATATATATATATATATATATAATTTCACGGCTTGGCACGTGACATGTATGAACGTAGTGTTAACTTCAACTTAACGGAGAAGACCAAGTTGAATCTTTTTAAATAATTAGAGTACTAAATTAAACCAACCAACAAATAATAGAAGGATCAAATTGAACCAAACTAAAAAATTAGGAAACTATATCAATAATTATACTTTTTATTTTTATCAAATAATATCCTTGTGTCGACCTAGCCCACATTTTTCAGAATTAATTAAAAAATGAATAAAAAAGAAGTCAAAAGACCCAATATATGAATGTGCATATAGCAAATATGAAAATACAAGAAAATAATGAGCTCGGTCCAACTGCAACGTTTCTATTATTATTATTATTATTATTACTATTATATATATATATATATATATATATATATATTACAATTACTATTATTAATATTATTATTAGTATTATTATTATATAATAATATTACTATTCTATTATTAACAATAATAATATTATTATATACTATTATTATTATTATTATATATCATTATTAATATTACTATTACCTTTTTATTATTATTATTATTATTATATTAATACATTTATTATTATATTCTATTATTAATATAACAATTATAATAATAATATTATTATTAATAACATAATAGTAAGATTATATAATAATAATAATATCAAAAGAAAAATATTATATATTAATAATAATATATAAGAATAGTCATAATAATAGTATAGTAGAAAAGTTGTAGTTGAGTTGAGTCCATTCTCTTTTCTCCACCTTCATTTGTTGGATCTTTTAACTTTTTATTTTTTTAGTTAATCATGAAAAACGTGGGTTGGACTGACGCAGGAATTTTATTTTATAAGAAAATTAAATAACATGTAGCATGTTGTTTGTCATGTAGGATAAACTTTAACATGAGTCATTGAGAAAATAGAGACAAAAACTAATGCTTTTAAAAGTAAATGAACCAAATGGTATACAAGTTTTAATCAAGGTCAATTTTCAATCTTACATAATATTTCATTTAGGGACAAAAACATATTTTTTCTCAAAATAATAAACAACAAATAAAAATACTAAAAAGAAATAGAAATATTCAAATGAGACACAACAAATATTTACATTACAAACATCATTTGAACATAACTAGACTAAGTTTTGGTAAGAGAGAAGGTACTTGAAGATGTAAATTATGTCATGGTAAGTGAAACCATTAGAAAAGAGAAAAACAACGTGGAGCTAAAAAAGATAGAATATACATATATATATATATATATATATATATATATATATATATAACATATATAATATATTACGAATATTTTAGTAATTTAAACGGGAAAGGATGATAAGGGCGAGGATGTGTATTAGACAGGTACGGGGACATAGGAAACATGTACATATTTATCCCTGTCTCCATGCCTAATTGAAAAAAAAATGAATTTTACTAATACTCATATCCATACCTAGTCAATGTGAGAATTCTTGTCAAAATGGAGATTAGTTCCGATAATATCCATGGAGGCGAATTTATTTACCATCACTAGTATAAGGTTGACTTAATAGTAAATTTGGAAGGGAGGGTGAGAGAGATTTTGGGTTCAACTCGCCCACTAATACTTTGGAGTTATAAAGTTGACTTGGTGTGTTTCGAAGGAAGAGTGAGATAGTTAGTGAGTTTTCAACTTTTCTCGCTAAAAAGTATAGGAAAAAATATGTTTTTGGTTTCTGAAATTTTATGTAAAATTGGAAATAGTCCTTTGTCGAAACTTGTATACCATTTGGTTCCTATACTTTTAAAAGTATTGGTTTTGGTTCCTATATTTTTAATGGCATAAAAGTTTATCTTATAAGGCAAATGGTATGCCACGTATTATTTAATTTTTTATAAAATAAAATACTAGTGTGGTCTAACCCATGCTTTTAATGATTAATTAAAAAAAGAAGTTAAGAAACCCAACACATGGAGGTACAAATAGTGAATATCGGGTGGAGAAAAAAGAATGGACTAACCCTACCATAACCTTTCTACTATCTTCATCATTGTATATTATTATTGTTATATATTCATTATAAAAATTAATAATAATAATAATAATAATAGTAATAATAATAATAATAATAATAATAAGGTTGCGGTTAGGTTAGTCCATTTATTTTTTTTTTCATCCTATATTCACTATTTACTCTTCTACATGTTGGACTTTTAACTGTTTTTATTTTCTTTATAAATTAATTGTGAAAAGTTGTGAGCTAAGTAGACACTAGTATTTTATTTCATAGAGAAATTAAATAATATGTGAAGGCCGTTTGTCATGTAAGATAAATTTTGATATTATTAAAACAAAAAATAGAGACTAAAACAAATATTTAAAAAAATACAAAGATCAAACAGTACAGGAGTTCACGATACATTTTGTTATCATCAAAAGTTATTCATTCTCAAACTCATCCAATGAGGTTTCCAACATCCAATGCTAACAATTAGTGTTGACAGGTACATGTACTTTCATCATAATGAATAAGAACTATAAATTACTTTTAATTCAAAAACTCATCTTTAAAGATGATAAATCTCCTCATTTACAGTTTTTCTCTTTCACATTTTATATAAATCTCTTTACACTCATTTCTTTCATTTAGAGTCGTCTCATCATCCTTTATAATTATTTTCTATTTCTTTATTTTGTTGAAAACAAAGATCTTTTGTATGATAAGCTTCCTTTTAAAATTGTTGTCGTTAAAGCTTCTCAAACCAATATAAGTTAAGTTAATATTAAAAATAGACTTTATTTAGTGTCGACAACTTTCTTGTATACATTATAAAATTTATTAAATTTAAACTTGACCTAAGGTAAATTAATCAAAATTAAATTAAATTTAAAAATTAGTGAATGAATTAGTGTTGGTTTAGCTGACACCGCTTAGAGTCAACTTTCAAAAGTTGATATAAATGAATTATTGTATATTATTTTAGAGTTGTATGCATACGAGTGACACAAAATTAATGTTATTGACTAACTATAATAAGTTTTTATTTGATGCTATTGTAAAAAAATCTTTGCTAAACATCTATTTTCTTGTAATGTAAGTTATAAATTAAAATAAAATCTTTTATTTTTATAAGATTTAATATATAATATTTTTAGTATTAATTGTTTTTATACTAAAACTTAATTAAAAAAATTATAATGATAAAACAGAGATAAGATTATTGATAAAAAATAACTAAATTTAGGATAATTTATTACTACGTACTAAATTAATGTTTTTTCCGAAACACAGTAAGTTAGATAATTGAATTTTATAAATAAAAAAACAGAGTGTCTCTCTTAAGTATACGAATGGTTAGAGGTTTGATAGGTTGGTTTGTTTCTGGAGTACACATGCTCAGAAAAATGAAACTTTAAAAAGAATTTCATTATCACAAGATTAAGACTTTACCATGAGATATATCCGGTAAAGTAAAAAAAAATGTTTATTAAAAATATATTTTAATTATTTATAAAACTATCGTTTCGAGTAAAAGGAACAAACACCTATCTCTAATCCTCAAATTATTCTTAAGTCCTTTTGTCAAACACTTTATACCGTGTGCTGTTTCGTTCTTTCTCCCGTTAGATTTCTTCTAGTTTCCACTCGTTCGGTGGTTAGCCTAAGTCAGTTCAAGTCCGATCGGAAGAGTGCAATTAATGCTGTAATAAATGCGAAGTAAAAGTTTTCACCAACTTATCTTGGACTTCTATTTATAGTTTTTGGCATGGGCCCGTGATTACATTTTTCTTAATCATGGCCCAATTGTTTTTTAATCTTGATTACTGACTTGTATTACTTTAATTTACTTCTAACTTACTAATTCAGTTTTGGTTCGGCCGCTCGACCGGAGAACCGTGCGTCTTGGCGGTTGTCTCCATAAATGTGGAGACAAAGTTCAATTGGAATGAACGTGAAGGTCGTTCGGTCGCGAGTAGAGATGACAAATAAACCCGTGCCCGTGGGTATCACCCGAACCCGTCCCCGTTTTGACGGGGAATCCCCGCTTTGACTGGGTATGGGTATGGGTATGGGTAATACCCGAAATTTTCAACTGGGGATGGGGATGGG
>Ga0214545_1007399_pt1 | contig 18389 bp, 11 predicted proteins | sample CNSS4metaG_FD_160064 | JGI IMG/M metagenome (GOLD analysis project Ga0214545, IMG submission 160064) | Root nodule microbial communities from cowpea collected in UCLA plant growth center, Los Angeles, California, USA - CNSS4 | ecosystem: Host-associated > Plants > Roots > Nodule | place: USA...
GACAAAAAAAATAAAAAAATAATTTTGTTTTAATCTTTAATATTTTTGTATGTGTTTTTTTTTGTTTGATTTTTTTGGGAATAGCAAATATTGTAAACATCAAAATTCTACTTTTCGCACTTAATTAAAGAGGGATCCGTCTTAAGACCGGCGTTGTGGGGTGCTAATACCTTCCCCACACGTAACTGACTCTCGAACCCAAATTTGGTTTCGAAGACCATTCTTTTAAGGTTTTTTCTATAGTTTTCCATAATAAACTATGGTGGCAACTCCTCTATTTTTTTTTAAAATTATTTTCGTCGTCCCAGCGCGATCTCGGTTGCGACACCATGCCAGAAGCATGGCAACCTCATCCATCAAAAGCAAGAATAACTCCACTCCATACTGTCCCCATGGCGCTTCGCAAAGTGGGGAGTGGACATCCTCGGTCCCTTTACCCCGGGGAAAGGCCAAGTGAAATTTCTAATAGTAGTCATCGACTACTTCACTAAATGGGTAGAAGCCAAATCATTAGCCACCATCACAGCCCAACAAATCCAGCAGTTCGTTTGGAAAGATATCATATGTCGTTATGGCATCCCACTTACGATCATAACCGACAACGACCGACAGTTCATAGACAAAGAACTCGCTAAGTTATACACCGGCCTCGACATCAAACATGTCACCAGCTCTGTTGAACATCCGTAGACCAATGGCCAAGCTGAAGCAGCCAACAAAGTTATACTAGTGGAACTACGTAAAAGGTTGGATAGCGCCAAAGGCCGGTGGCCAGAAGATTTATTAGAGGTGTTGTGGGCCTACCGGTGTACCCCCCAGTCAGCAACAAATGAATCCCCTTCCAGCTTAGTATACGGTGCAAAAGCCATGATTCCAGTAGACATTGGTGAACCATCTCTGCGCCGAGAACTATACGACCCAGATCGAAACCACCAGAATATGTGCACCCGTCTCGACATCTTACCTGAATTAAGAGACAAAGCGCAAATATGCAACTTAGCAGCTAAGTAGAGAGCGGACAGAAAATACAATGCCAACTTATGTCTGCGATTGTTTGCAAAAGGAGACCTAGTTTGGAGAATAGCCAGCAGCGCAAGAAAGAAAGATGGCAAATTCTTCGCCAAATAGGACGGCCCGTTCCGAATACGTGATGACGCAGGAGGCGGTGCTTACAAGCTTGAACAGTTATCAGGCGAGGAGATACCGAATACATGGAATGTATCTCATCTCAAATTTTACTTCAGTTAAACTACTTACCTTACCGAATACTTAGGTGTACTCTTTTTCCTCACCTGGAATTTTTCCCTAAGGAGGGTTTTGGCCAAGGAGTTTTTAATGAGGCACCCCAAATATGATGAATAAAATAAAGGGTTCCTGATCATACTCTTAAGTCTTGATCCGACTTTTTAAATTGTTTAAGTTCCCCACCCTTACCACAAGTAAGCGGTCTGAGTCGAACACTTATTATATACGCTTTAAATTGTTTAAGTTCCCCACCCTTACCACAAGTAAGCAGCCTGGGTCGAATACTTGTTATATACGCTTTAAATTGTTTAAGTTCCCCACCCTTACCATAAGTAAGTGGCCTGGGTCGAATACTACAACTTACATATCGTCCACATGACAATACCCTAACCACGCTGCAACAATCAATAATACTCATCCCAACAAACAACGTATACAGTAAACAAACTGAATACATAACGTCATTCAAACAAGTGCATTCCTATCACATACTATCGTTAACAATCAAATAGCAAATATAATCCAGAATATGCATCACATTAACCAACAAGGAAAAATATTGTACGAGTTATTACAAACTTAGAATGAATCGAAAAAAAGAAAGCATTAGAAACCCTATCCTAAGCTTGATCATCACCACCCATCATGGCTTCTTCTTCATTCTTGTCGTCGTCAACCGCCGCCTTCTCTCCTTCCTCCTCAGCACTCGACTTAACTTCATTAACAAGTTGCCCATCCACCACGTCCTTGTTCACGTCAAACCTCATGTCCGCCACATCGACATCCTTACAAAAGAATGATGCCTGCCTCAAGCCTTTTTGAAATTCGTTAATGTCCTCTTGGATAATGCACCCTTTAAGGTCCTCCAGCTCCACTTCCAGGCTCTCGTGCTTTTCCTTTAACTCATCATAATCAACCTCAAGATCAGCAACCTTGGCTTTGAAGTGTCATGTTCTTCTTCCCAAGTTGTGTCATGTGCCCTGCATTGTTCACAAACTGTCGGTTAGTTCACTTACACACATTAGAGCATTTGAAATTACAAAAAGATACCTTCAATATCAATAATCGGATGAACTAAATTATAAACCCTAACTAAGCCTTTAGTGGGTAGCCTATCATTAAACTTCATCAGCATCTACACCACCTCCTTATCCTCCACCGACAACTTCTCACTCTTCATGTCCTTATATTGCCAAGGGTTATCAGTCCAACTAAAAGGGAATTTAGTACTCCTGTCATCATTATAGAAATACGGTTTCCCAGCCTCTTTCACCACCACTTTGAAGAACCCATCCTTGAAATGTTTGAATGACTGGGTGAACGCGTCCAGCTTGCTTATACTCGGCCTACTCCCCAAAGATAACCACGTTGTCGGCTGCCGTGGTCTTGTGTCATAGAAATACAAAAATGCATGCGGAGAAGGTTGCATGTATAACGAGCGGCAGAGAACGCGAAAGGCTTGCAAGTACGCCTAGCTGTTCAAATGCAGTTGGGTAGGAGCAACGTTTAGTAGACGAAGTACCCCCATGGTAAAGTCATCGAATGGTAGCCTCACGTGCAATTGTGAAAAATGACACATGTACATGTAGAAAAACTTATCAGTCAATCCTTCCTGACCGTGGCAAACACATTCAACAGTGCTCACCCGCTCCAAGGACACTATATCACGGCTTACATCCCTCCCTACGACAAGAGTGCAGTTAAGCCATGAGTTAAGCAACCTTGACCATCTGAATAATGAAGATTGGTTCCGGACATCGGCAGCGACCCATTCATAACCAGTCTTCACTGGCCAACTACTCTTCGCTATCTCCTCTGGAGGGTCTTCCCTCACCTCAGTTATCGTCTCCATCGGGATCCTCCTTGTCCCAACCACAGGACTACCACTCCCCTCATCAGACTGTCTACCTATATCTTTCCTAGACCGCCCACTCCCACTACTCGATGTAGATAACGACATACTATCGCTTGTACTAGACATACCTTTTTTAGTAAGAAAGATGCCGACAGGAACACAGAACTAATTGGACAGCTCTAACGCATACAAATCACTAATCTCAGATTTCTTGCAAATGAGCCAGTGTAAACACACTTTCAATAGCATCCTCATTTATAACCATCGATCCGAACCGCTACAACTCCTTCTTGCCAAAAGTTATAAGGCACACGAAACGTCACAGTGCACACGAAAAGTCACAAAACTTCAAACGACGGTGCAAAACCCTTTTTATTAGACCCCTAACATATGCACCTTTTCACCTACTACAACCTATTAAGACTTTAAGCCTTAACATTGTTCATCACACTTAAAGCCTGGGGGACTGGTGTACTTCACCTAGGCGGCTTAACAAAAAACACTCACACCTCTCATCCTCTGCCGCTATAGATATACCGACACAGGCTGGGGGACTGGTGTACTGCACCTAGGCGGCCTGACATTACTATAATCGTAAAATCCGCCTACATAAACCCCAAGGACGCAAATAATCACCATATATGTCAAACGAACAAGAGTAAGCGACCTAAGCCGTTAACTTAAGAAAATGAAGTGAGAACTTGACAGACTTAAAGCATTACTAGCAAAGCCCCTAGGCCCACAATAATCGAGCTGAAGGGCCTGGCTAGGCCTAGGCCCACTTTCGGCCCAAACAAGGGCCCAACCCACGACGCGGCCAGACATAATTAATAATCTGTAAATATGCATGGACCCCAACAATTAAATGTACGCATTCATTAATCCCTTAATCACGAGATTTCACTTTTCTGAGAATTCTTTGCTGACTTGAGCGTTAGAGTCTTCTCCGTAGGTAACCCATCTTGGGTCCAAACCGGTCCAAGCCGAGACACCAATAGATAGCATATGCCAGTCGGAAGGAAGCTTACTAAGGAGATTGCGGATTGAGGTAAGGTGACATTTGTGTCTGACATCTCTTATTTGTTCTCCGCGGGAACAATTATAAACAATAGAAACACACGAAAACAGCTCCCCTTACCCGGATTTCCTTGCTCAAATCAAATTTGGTGCACGTCCTTGGCCAAAACTCTCTTAGTCTTTGCTTCCACTCCAACAATGGCTTCCTCCCTCACTCTCTTTGCTACCAGCACGCACTCTTTGTAAAAATATCTCTGCTCAATCACCCACACGACAGGTAGCCCTTTTTTCTCCTCCAAGACCCTTCTCTCTCTCAATTACTACCCTAATTAAGAGTGATTAACCCCAAAACCGAAAATGCCATTAAGCTTTAGGTTAATGGTTAATCAAAGACCATTATTTGGTTGTCTCTAACCCACTAAGCTGCCTCCCTTGGCAGCTAGAGTTTTCTGCCTTTTCATCCTCATGCCAAAGGAAATTTTGGCAAAAAGAAAGTTAGATTTGTTCTTAGCAAGGTTTGAACACATAACCACTCAATTACAAAGTCAATGCACAATCAATTCAACCAATTCATGTTTCATGATAATTCTTATAATTTTAAGATTACATTATCACCAATCGCATTTAAACATAACATTAAAATAACATATAATTAACATACATAGAACTCGAAACCAAGTCCTATCACACACTAAAGTACTCTCAATCATTTGAGCTAGTACTTTTCCACGTCATAGGAATCCGCATTAATTGCCTTAAAGGCTCCTACTACCCGTATTTATTAAATAGTTATTTAATTAATTATTTAAATTTCTCGGGTCTTACATTCGTAGAGTTGGACCACGAGCAGGCAGATTTGTTGAAGCATGATAATCCCTAAGACCAAGGTTGGGTGCACATTGTTCTCATATATGTTATGAGATCGGGATAACATGGTAAATGAGAATCTATGAATGATTAAATGGTTAAATTAATTTGGGGTGGGTGTAATTATCATTACTTATGCATGATTGTTTATTTCATCTCACCTTTTCTGTTTGTGTTTGGCGATGATCGTGTGACTTGCCACACGGGAGCATATGTATGGGGAATGCTTTATGACCTGTTTTCAAACATTTTGTAATTTTCCTTTATTTGGCATTTGAATTATTAATTGTAATAAGCCCTTTGAAAGGAATTTCTATTTCATGCGATATAAGTTTTAAATTTTTCCCGCGCTTAGGAGCTTTATGCACTATTCAAATTCTATATTTTATATAAAATTTGGTTTATCAAGTAATATCTTCCTAGGGTGTTACAATGCATAAGATATTTGTCATAGTATGACGTAGTGAGTGGGCCGAGATGTGCCCACCCCTAGTTGAGGCTGACTAAGATGTACTCATCCCTAGGTGGGGTCGGAATGTACTTGATTGTGGTGAATGGAAGTTTGGGAAATAGAGTTGTTCATATCGTCTAGAAACATAAGGGACAATTCTTCTATTTGTTGTGTTCCGTTAGATATATATGGGAGGGATCATCTAGGTCGTTAAAGCTTCCTTACCCACTCATGGGAGTATGGCAAGGGTCATCGTTTGTTGATAAAGCTTCCTTACTCATTTTCATAAAATGCGGGGGGATCGTCTTATTTTGATGAAGCTTCACTTTCCTTTAATGAACATATATGTGCGGTGTTAAAAGAATATATGATAATAGCATGTGTATTAAAGACAATTGTTTATTTATTACTATGGTGCCTCATCAAAACCTTCTTGACTAAAACTCTCCATAGGGAAAATTTTATCAAAGTAGAAAAGAATACATCATTTTACATGCAAACATTCTAATATAATAAAATTCTAGATAGGAGGCATTCAAGGTTACTGGTATAGGAGCCCCTAACAAATATTTCAGCCTGTAAGCACCCTTACCTATTGCCTCTTTGATGCAAAAAGAACCTTCCTAGTTTGGTGTCAACTTCTTGATCGAAGGTCGTACCTAACGAAATAAAACAGTTTAAATTTAGTACTCAAGAGCTATCCCAAGGTCATCTATTAGTGACCAATGTTTTCAATCAAAGGTTCCAAATACAACACAAAGGAGGGGGCGGTGGCAAATTCAGAAATTAACACAAAGTGAAAAACGTAATTTCAATTTTTATAAAAGAGTAGCGAAGACAATATTGATTCCATGATTCAAATGAAAATCCACCAATAACAGATTACAAAATTAATTATTCTATCATGTTTACTCTCATGAAACCCAAAATAAATCAACTAAGCGAAAATTACCACGAGTTCAATATGCCATTAAGCAAAGGAAACTTCAAGCAATTAACACCCACAGATTAAACATGTTGTGAACAACCCACACCTATTAATCATGAATACAAGTCGATTAAGGTGCACAAACACTAGATTTAGATTAAGCATACACAAATTTTGTGTTTAACCATGAAAATGCAATTTGAAGAAAGGCAAACAAAATAGAACTCAAAAATGAACATCTTAAGGGTTCATTCCATTCTCTTCAAGGAATCAATACATACAATTAGTTCTCCATGGGATTCGAATTAAAACTCAACCAAAAACGAAAATGCATCATTATAATGAAGAGAGGAAAACTGAAAACATAAACCAATGTGCAAAAAACTTGGGTGTAGTTCCAATGAGCAGAAATAGAGTGGCTACCTTTAATGGTTAGGGGTGACAATATGGGCTTGGCCCGCCATAAAAAACACGAGGCGGGTTAGGATATTAAGTTTGCTTTCTTGTAGAAGCCCGACCTACAAAAGCTCGCAACCCGCGCAAGTTGGCTTGCTTGCCTACATAAAAAAAACTTGTACTTGTGTATATCGGTTACTTTCCTTCTGGACTTCTGTATGAATGTTCTAAATTCTTGTATAACTGGAAAAGAGAAGTATTGTGTATTTTTTAATGTGTTAAAATTTGAATAATATATCATGTTTATCAAAGTACAAATATGAAAATGATGAAAATGTTGAATTATCAATTTATTATCCAACTCCCTAAAGTCTTTGCTTAATTTTGTGAACTTGTTAAAGTGTCCTAATTTGTTGAACATTGAAAGCTTTATGATAATTTAAAATAAAATAGGTGGGCTGGCCCGCGGGCTTGCACTGGTGCGGGATGGGCCAGACTTTTCAGCCCTAGTTGAAAATGCGAGACGGACCAACCCGACCCCATTTTGCAAGCCAAGTATGGGTTAGGCCTAAACAGGTCGGGTCAACCCGCATTGCCACCCATATCAATGGCTACTAAAGGGTCTCCAAAAATGCTCTAAATAAAGACCAAACATGAAAATGAGGGTTCTGCCTACTAAAACCCTAAACCCCAACGTGGTCACAATAACTCTGCCACTTCTAATAACAAAAATGTCACTACAAGCTTCATAATTAAAAAATTCCACTCTAGGCAAAATAAAATGTTGGTAATGACGTGGACAAGTGTAAGACGTGAAAAAAATTAAGTAAATAAATAAGTATTTATTTAATAAACGTGAGGGAAGGAATCTATAAAGTAACTAATGCAAAAAGCCATGAAAAAGAAGTAATGGAAGCTCAAGTGGTTAGACATGCTTGGTGTGTTTGAGGGGACTTGGGTTCAAGTCTTGCGTGTGTCATTAATGTGATGTTTTAATTATTTAATTTATTTTGGGCACATATATGAACACATGTTGTGACGTTATAAGTATATGTGTGCATGATATGTCAAGAAATATTTATTGGCTTGATGGTTGGTCATACATTGGTTAATTGGGTGGATGAGAGTTTGAATCTTGGCTAGCACAAAATAGATCTTATTTTATGCTTTATTAGTTTTTCTATGTATTGGAAAACCTAGAAATCTTCGCATTGGGTAAGAAACTCAAGAGGCAAAGGTAGTGCAATAATTGAGCATAAACTTCCATGTAATGGCTATTGAAGACCATTAATGATAAAAATTCGTTTTAGGTCTTAATTAATAATTTTAGGTTTGGAAAAGATAGTGGAAAAGGTAAATTAATGAAGAAAATAGAAAGGGCTAAGTACAACTCCTAGGGTGAGTTGTGAGAATGCTAAAAATCTAGATTAAGGAGAATTTAGAGGGCTGGTGAGGAGATCTTTTGGGCGGAAGCAAAAGGTGGATCCATTCTTGTGCAAGGGAGGACTCTAGGAATGGAGCTGGATTCCAGGTAAGGGGAGCTGACTAGTTTAATTTATTCCTATGAAAGAAGATTTTAATTTTTGTTTAATTGAATTATTGTTTACAATAAAAAAATATGTGATGTATTTGTTTTATATTTTAGAACTTTTGATTGTAATGGTGATTTAGTATCCTTAAATTTTCATTTGAATGTTAAGTATGTGATTGATGAAATTTAGTGATACGAAATCTAATATAGCATGAATGCATTGAGGTTTTCGTGATTTATGGGTGAATGATGAAAAGGAAAGGTTAGGGTTTATGTTTTTCTTTTACGGTAAAGTGACTTGGGGTTGCATTCTAGAGCTTTAATTTTTTTTTAGTTATATGAAAAGTAGATAAATATGGTGTTATGGTATGTTATAATATTATAGGAGGACATTTTATGAAATTCATCCTATAGTAATTTATATAGTATTAAAAGGAAAAAAGGGGAAACAAATTATCGGCTTTGGTGTAGAGTATCGATTACATTAAATAGTTTATTTTTATATATATATATATATATATATATATATATATATATATATATATATAAAGAAGGGTAGCAGTGGTGTTGGCTTTCTTTCTTCTTTTTTTTGTTGTATTTGATATTATATATGACTTGTAGCTTTTGGGTATTAAGTTTTGATAGTGACTAAACTTTTTGTATACTATAGTTAAGGGTTTAGAATAATAGGTGGTATTTTTGTTGTTGTTATTATTATTATTATTATTATTATTATTATTTTATTTTACTGTTATTATTTTATTTTTATTTTTTTTATTATTACTATTATTATTATTATTTTATTTTATTATGATTATTATTATATTATTTTATTATCATTTTTATTTTTATCATTGTTTTATTTTATTTATGATTTTATTATCATTATTATTGTTTCATTATTAATGCTTTATTGAATTATTATTATTATTATTATTTTATTATTATTGTTTCATTTTACTTTATTATTATTTTCATTATTTATTTTATTATTATTATCAGTATTGTTGTTGTTGTTGTTGCTGTTATTTTTATTATTATCATTCTTACTATTTTATTGCCCATGCGATATTTTGGACCAATGGTTATGTGTTCTTCTTAGTTTGTATATTGTTTGGTTGTCCAAGATTATGTTAGGTATAACACTTTATTTTGATGGTTTTATATAAATTTATAAAGTGATAGATGTGTGCTTATACTTGAATGATGCATATGAGTTGTGACGTTGTAAATTTGAGTATACGAAGTATATGAATGCGTAATTTTGGTTTATGGTTGTTTGAGAATTGAATTGTTGGATGCTATGAACTGAATTAGAGTACCAAAAACCAGTAGTGTCACATTACTAGTGTAGCGCCTGGCGGTGCAAAGTGAACTGTCAAGCTATAGCAAGAAATAGGGAAGCCCAGTGTGTCGTGGCGCCAACGATGTTGTGGAACCGCCAAACTGTCTGTAGTGTCATTTCGCCTAGTGGCGCTTAAGTTATGCAAGCAATAGTGCAAATGGCAAGGTGTGTTATATGTGTTTTGCATGGCTTGTTGTGCTAGGTATAGTCTAGGATATGCTTGATTGTATCACGTGCGAGTAGGTTCGTGATTGGTGTTGAAATGTGTGGTTAATATGAGCAGGGAGTTTCATATTAATGATACTCTCGTGTGAGGATATGAGCGGGGAGGGTCGTATTTTCCATGCTCACACTTGAGAGTTGTTGCGAACAGGGAGGTTCGTAGCTAGATGGATCACGCATGTTAGACACAAGCGGGAAGGTACGTAGAGTTGGACCACAAGCGAGCAGGTTCGTGGAAGCATTGGAATCCCTAAGACCAATTGAGTGTATATCTTGTATAAAATAATGTATTTTTCTTAATTTCGTTTTTAATGTGTTGAGATGTGGACTTGGACCAGGAGATGCTAGATTGTGTCATGAGCAGGTAGGTTCATGGTTGGTGGTGAACATGTAATCATATGAGCGGGGAGGTTCATATTATGATGATCTCGTGTGAGGATACGAGCGGGGAGGTTCATATGTTTCGTGTTCACACTTGAGGGTTGCTACGAGTGGGGAGGTTCGTAGTTGTTGGATCACGTGTGTTGGACTACGGGCGGGGAGGTCCGTAAAGTTGGACTACGAGCGGGGAGGTTCGTATAGGCAGGACCACGAGCGGGCAAGTTCGTGGAAGCATATTTATCCTGGGTCCATGGGCATGAAATTGTGGGTTGGAAACCTTAGGGCAATAAGGTTTCTTGGTTAAGCATTGGCTGAAATAAAGTAATTTGGGGTGAACTTCTATGTATTAAATTATAAGTTTATATTGTTACATGAGCTCACCCTTCCTGTGTGTGTTTGGTAATGATCGTGTAATTCGTTACCCGGGAGTAGACGCTGTTTCAGGTGGAGCTGGTGACGCTTAGAGCCGAAGAGGGGTTAACTTGGGAAGGTTTATAGACTATATTTGACTATTTTGTAAACATTTAGTTGATCATTTTTAAACTATGTAAACATGGATTTTACTTGATGGTTTTAAATTTTGAGACATTTTAGTAAGGTTTTAATTTTCCCACGTTTTGGGAAAGAACTTTGAATAATAATGACATATTTAATATTATTTTACTTTATTTTATTTAAAATAGTAATATCCGACCGGAATGTTACAACAAGCAAATTGACATGACGTAGACATGGTAATGATGTGGGAAGGACATTTTCCCTTTACGTCTCCCAATCTCTTTTTTTACTCTTGTAGTATGACCTTGTTAGCCACCTCGACCTACCCATTTGTCCGCAGGTGCTCAACCGAGTTAGTAACTTGACGTATGTGGAGTCACTGGTAGAACTTAGCCAAACCCTTATCAAGAAAGTGCCTGCCATTGTTGGTGATAATGGTTCACGCGACGTAAAACCTGTATACTTTGTTCTTCCAAACGAACTTTTGAACTTGGTGAGTCGTGATTGTAGTAAGAGGTTTTGCCTCAATCGACTTGGTAAAGTAGTTGATAGCTATAAGCAGAAATTTAACTTGACGGTTTCCCAAACTAAAGGGTCCCAATATATCCATGCCCCAAACAACGAAAGGCCAAGGGGAAATGACAACATGGAGTTCCTCAAGCTTTAGGTGTATCATATTGCCATGTTGTTGGCACTCAACACATTCTTGACGTACTTTTCATAATCTGCTTTCAAGGTTAGCCACTAATAGACAACCCATAAGACCTGGAAGGCCATTGCACCGAATCCAGAATGCATATTGTAGATTCTCATGTGTAGTTCATCTAAAATGTACTAAGCCTGGGATACCGTCAGACACTTTAAGAGGGGATTTAAGAATCCCCACTTATACAACTCCCCGCCAATTAAGAGAAACCGAGAGGCCCATTTTCGGATGGTGTGATCGTTCCCACCACTCTCTTCGCCACTCTGTATAAATTTGACAATAGGTATAATCTGTTCCTCTTCTTCTAGTACCGCCACCTTTGTGACATTGCTATCTGCCAAAGAAGGTTAGCCCTTCACCTTGGTAGTAGCTAATTTTGAAAGAAGGTGAGCCTTGGAATTTTGCGATCTATTGATGTGTTCTAACCTTGCTACCTTAAATTTTTCCAACATCCCTCGTACCACATGGTAGTAGCATAATAAAAGCGGATATGTCACTTAAAAAGTGCCCTCCAAGTGTCCCACCACCAATTGGGAATCTCACCTGCTCGTGATATCCTCCACCCCATTTCCCTTTCCAAAAGCAAACCTATAATCACCACTTCATATTCGACCTGATTGTTAGACAGTTTGAACCCAAAACACAAGGATTGTTCCAATAAGTTATTCGGACCTTGTAACATGATGCCAACTCTTCCTCCTTTTGTGTTGGAAAAGCCATCCACCGAGAGAACCCATTCATCTGCATCTGGATCTTGTACTCTAGCAAGCTCATTGATCAAATAAGCTAGACATTGTGCCCTAATTGGCCCCCATACCTCACAATGAATGTGGTATTCGAATAACTTCATAAACCACCTAACCATACGACCTGCCAAATCCGATCACCTCAAAACCTTGTGTATGGGATAGTCTGACTTGACTATGACTTTGTGTCCATGAAAATATGGTCTCAATCACCTTGTTGTCGTAACTATTGCAAAGGCTACCTTCTCAACCATTTGGTATTGTATTTTCGCTTCCTAGTGTACCCCGCTAATGAAGTATATGGGTTGTTGTTGCCCTTCAAGGTCCTACACTATAGTTGCGCTTACAACAAGATTAGAAATCGCTAGATATACCAAAAGACGTTTTCCTTTGTCAAGTTTATGCAACATCGGCGATGCAGAAAGGAAAATTTTTAAGTCTGCAAAGGATCGGTCACACATAAACTTGCTGGCTTTTTTCATCAGTTTGAGTATAGGTTGTATCCCCCACACTTATTTCAAAAAAAATGTCCTCAATGGACTTATTTTGGGGAGAAGACGAAAAATTTATGACTTTTGGATCAATTTGGCCATATGTCAAATTTGATCAATGGATCAATCTGGCCATACAGTGCCAAATTTGATAACATTGTCATTGACGCGATCAAATTAATACTACTAAACTATAGCAACTTCAGTATTGCTAAGATAGTAGTCAAGAAAATAGAAAGGGTAAAGTAACCCTAAGTCGTCTTCCAACGAACACAAAATTGATTTTTAATAAGTTAGTCAAATAAAATAATAAAAATATAAGAAAGGATTAAGATAAACAAAGAAAGAAGTAGAATTGAAAAGATAAAAAAATATATAAAATAAAAACAATAGTAAAGAAAAAGAGATTGATTGCATTGCTTTTTCAAAATAGATTCATCATCGGTTATCTAAAGATTATTGCTCAATTAATTATTGTTGTAGATTTGCAAATTAATCAATGTAAAGTCCCAATTAATTTGTTGGCGTTCTCACTTTTAACCAACGTACAATCTCAATTAAAAGTGAGAACTTTTAGATTATCAACAGTAAATTCAACCAAAGTATAGTCTCAATCAAATTTTACTATGCCTAATTATGTCTATTCTTTTATCTCCTCACTAAATAAAAAGTTTGATTAATCAAAGTAAAGTCTCGATTAATTTTCGTTAGAGTAAATACCTTTAACCAAAGTAAAGTCTCAATTATTGGTAAAAACTCATTTAACCACATGAAAGTTTCTAAATAAAATCAAAGTAAAGTCTCAATTAAATTTAAAAACCCTTGATTCATATGATCAACATGCATATAGATTTAAAATCATTACTTTTTATGAGATTCAAAGATAAAAGACATAGATGAATGAAAACCTCAACAATAATAAAAAGAACAAAGAAATTATTTCATTTTAACCTCATAATCCATAATGAAATTACAATGGAATCAACCCAAGAAGTTCAGCACTCCATGAAACACAAAATAAAATAAAAATAGAAGAAGTAAGGAGAGAAAGAAATTAGGCGCCCCTAAGGGTTCCTAAATTCCAAAGTGGCGAGCCTCTTTTCTTTTACTCCCATGGTCTCTTTATATAGGACTTGGACTGGACTTTTCATTTACTAAACCTCTCAAATATCTTTTAAAATAAAGATAAAGATAAATATTAAAAAATATTTGGAGAGATATACATTATTTGACAAATATAGTTGGTTGATAATACTAATATCTAATATAATTAAATTAATTAATTACTTAAAGACATATGATAAATTATCATCAACTAATATTTGTATTAATTTTTCAAATCAGTCCTTTTCAATGCTATAGTCCAAATTTGCTGAGAAATCCAAAAATATCAATATTTGCAGTTAAACCCCTTTAGTTTGACCAGTCTTTGACCAGAATCTCCCAAAATTGATTGTTTGACCAACTTTGACCAGTTTGACTATGCAATAGCAGAGTGACACGTGGCCTCTTCTTCTTTTCTCTCATCAGTCCAATTCTCTCTCCTCCATTAGGGTTTCCGCTTCCATGTTTGTTGCAGCCGCATGCGCAATGACGGCTTGGAGATGGCTTTGCACATCGTCCTCCTTCTCCGACGTGCGGCGTAGTTTTCTGCTGTCCTTTCTTCTTCGACATCATGGTCTCATTTTCTGGCGACTTTGCTTCGTCAAAGGTGCAGGAATAGCAAGGATGGAATAAAGGTGGCTGCTGGCGTGAATGGTGATGACAGAACTGCGGTGCAGATGCATGGAGGCTCGAAATCCGCAGAGACGCTGTTGTTGCATTGATGGCGCTGGTTTTGTTGGAGCTTTCATGGCTTGTTTCGCTTCCAGTGCAGGGATTGTGTGCTCGCTGCAGTGATGGTTTCCTGATGGTGGTTCTAGGTCCGTGGTTCCACGCAAAAATGGAGACTATTGTTCGTGATGGATGCGTTGCTGCAGGTGGCGTGGCTGTTGGCGTGAATGGTGATGACGGAACTGCGGTGCAGATGCATGGAGGCTCGAAATCCGCAGGGACGCTACTGTTGCAGTGATGGCGCTAGTTTTGTTGGAGCTTTCATGGCTTGTTTCGACGTGAACTGATGGAGGTTTCTAACGAGGTGCGAGGAGGATGGGGGTGGCCGTGACTGGTGTGGATGGTGGGGCGTGAACTTGCTGCCGGTGAGATCCATGGTGGCTGCCATGATGGAATGTGAGGCTAGGGTTTCTGGTTTGTGGGAGAGATGGAGATGATAATGTGGCACCCTTCCATTGGACAACTTGTTAGTGCAAGGATTGTTGCCACGTGGAATGTTTTAATTGGACAGATTTAAAAAGTGGGGATTGCCACATGGCATGATCTTAGTGCATCTAGTTTAAGAGAGAAAAAAAGGGTGAAAATAGACAAAGTCAAGGATGTAGAAGTAGGTTTTCTATAACCCATTTGGAATAGGGGAGTGTGTAAAATAAAAATTAGGGGTGCAGAAGTAATTTTTTCAGAACTTGCTAATTTTAGCCTTATTTAAAGGTGGTTTGTAACTTCAATCAATTTATTTTTCCACCTTGAATGAGCCTAATTTTAACTTCAGTTGCATCAACAAACATTAAAATATTCAAAAATAATTTATGTAGCTAAAAATCACTTTTTAACGCATTTTTATCACACAAGCTCAAACAACCTAATTATCAAAACTGTCAATTAAATCACTCTTTAAGCACACAAATTCAATTAAATACCCAAAATTAAACATTGAATGAGGGCAAAAATACGCACTCATCAGTCACACACAAACTTGTTGGCTTTTTTCATCAGTTTAAGTATAGGTTGTATCTTCTCTACCAATTTTGGAATGAACTACGACACCGTAGGTAGCCTACCCACAAATCTTTGTGCTTCTCGAACGTTAGTTGGGCTCCTCATTGTTATGACTTCTTGACACTTGTTTGGGTTGGCCTCGATGCCTCTATGGGTTAGCATAAACCCTAGAAATTTTCCCCCGGTTATCCCAAACAGACATTTCTTTGTATTCAGTCTCATCTTGTACTTACGGATGGCCGCAAATACCTTATCCAAGTCGTTCACCTGCTAATCGAGTGAGTTCGACAATACTATTGAATCGTCTACATAGACTTTCACACACCTCCTGATAAGATGATGGACACTCTATCCATCAATCTTTGAAAGTAGCCCATGCATTCTTCAACCCAAAAGGCATAACCTGATGGTCGTACAAGTACATTGGGATCTGATTGTAGCTTGAGTAGGAATTGAGAAAACTGAGCACCTTATGGCTAGCCACTCCATCCACCAGCTTGTCAATGTAGGTAAATAGTATGTGTCCTTACAACAAGCCTTGTTACGATCTGTGTAGTTGGTGCACATCCTCCATTTGTTGTTGGATTTTTTGACCAAGACTATGTTGGCCAACCATGTAGTGTACTTCTACTTTGCCACTTCCCTTTTTTCTCCCCCCATCTTTTTCCTCTTCTACGCCACTAGTCTTGCCTCCTCAAACATAGACAACCAATAACTGACTACTTTAGAGTCAATGTCTGGCATATCTGTAACACTTAAAGAGGACAAGTCCACACGCTTGTATAATATCTCCTTTACCTCTAGAACATTGGCAAATGTTTTACTGACTTGAGTGTACTTATGCTTAACACCAAAGGGATGCTTTCTCTATCTTTAATTGGTTCTTCTCTCACTTCATCGTTTAGCCTAGGATCTTTTTGTCTTGAGTGTACTTATGCTTAACACCAAAGGGATGTTTTTCCATATCTTCAATTGGTTCTACTCCCACTTCATCGTTTTGCCTAGGATCCCACTAGTGCAGTAAGGGCTTTTGGCCCCGGTTGTTTTTGATATTTTGCCCTGGTTCTAGAATCGAGGCATATTGGGGTGAGGCAAAAAATGGTAGGTTTTGGCCTCCGGTGTCAACCGAAGCCATAGGGGGTACTTTTCTGCCTCGGTTCTCTGAGGACCCGAAGCCATAGGGGTACTTCGCTCACACCACCATTAGCACTGTTGCGCTCGTTCTCACCACCGAGATCGTCGACAAACGTTGCCGCGTCCAGACCTTCACCAACACTGAACGAGCAACCCATCACGACGCTTAGACCCATGCTACCACTACACGGTCTAAATGCGACAATGACAAACCACCATGAACTAGTAGAGCTAAGAGATCTAGAGATTCAGCACCTCCACCGCCATTCAAAGCAGAACTTCAAGCCACTGTTGCGGGCAACCCTACCACTATGCCGCTATCACCATCGTAGACAAAGGAAGAGAGTGACCACCAAATCACGCCTTTTCCGTGAGCCGCGAGCACGCCTCCTTTGCCAATGACGAACCAAACACCACCGCACGAGAAAACGAAGACGAGAATGCCTCCACCGTGCGCAAAGTGTTTGCTCAGGGACGAAGGTGAACAGTGCGAAGTCGCAAATTTAGAAACCTAAATAGGGCATATGGCCTCGGTTCAATTAATAACCGAGGCCTAAAGTCCCTTTATGGCCTCGGTCAATAAAGACCCGAAGCCATATGTGACGACGCTAGTGACATTTTTGAAATTAGGGTTACTGGCTGACTTATAAGCCTCGGTTCTTTTTTAACCGAGGCCAAAAACCTCTTCATATTGCCTCGGTCCAGAAACACCCGAAGCCAAAAGTGCTGACGCTGATGGCATTTTTGAAATATTGGTTACTAGGTTGCCTTATAGGCTTCGGTTCTTTTGTAACCAAGGCATAAAAGAATATATAAAAGAAATTAGAGGAAATAAATTGTAACTTATAAAAGAAATTACGAAAAGAAAATATGAAAAATAGTACAATAATTAATAATATTTATAGAATTGAAAATATCTAATATATATATATATATATATATATATATATATATATAAAAGGAAATTAAGAATAATAAAAGCATTTGTTAAAAAAGAATGGAGAGTAGTGAAAAAACCAAATAAATGACATGAGCCAAAATTATTTGGAAAAATTAGAGGAAATAAATTGTAACTTATAAACTACAACTTTTGAAATATTATTTTGATATCTTACCAAATATATATACTTGTACATGATTTATAAACTAGTAAAACAAGTTAATAACAAGGTAGATACTTGACTTTACTAAATACTTGTTTATGATTCTTAAGACAAGATATATGATAACCGTTAACAAAAAATAATTTACGAGCATTAAAATAAAAATAATTGGAGAGCACCTTTTTATGTGTAAGTCCAAACACAAATTATTGTATTTGAAAGGAAAGAAAAAAGAAACAACTAGTGTAAAAATCATAGTTAATTATTATTAATTTTGGTGAGGACCTAGCAAATTTACCTAAATTTCAGTTAAACTAGAAACAATAGAAAGAACCTGTTGTGCTAATGCTGATCTAAAAAAAAAAAACGTCAAACGTTAACATTTCTTGATATTTGTTTCTTTTGAAAAGGTTTGAAGTTCATGTGAATTAAATACAACTATGCTACTCCCACTATATGAAGTTACCAGTAGTAACGTGGCTTCACTGTTTATCCCTTGCAATTAAATGTGTTTTTAGGTTAAAGATAAGTGGAAACGTTAGTATGTAAGTTAATAGAAAGGTTTCTGCTTTTTAGCTGTTAATTAATTACTAACATAAGTTTTCATTTCATCATGAAGAAAATTAAAACCTAACCATTAG
>Ga0214545_1007400_pt1 | contig 18382 bp, 18 predicted proteins | sample CNSS4metaG_FD_160064 | JGI IMG/M metagenome (GOLD analysis project Ga0214545, IMG submission 160064) | Root nodule microbial communities from cowpea collected in UCLA plant growth center, Los Angeles, California, USA - CNSS4 | ecosystem: Host-associated > Plants > Roots > Nodule | place: USA...
AAGATACAAAATCTATGTCAAAATTTTATTATTATGTTTATTATTTGTTCTTTGTGTCATTTTGATCAAGTGATGTATTATAACTTTTATTAGTGTATAAAAAAGAGATTTATTATAATTTAAAAAAATTGAAGTAAACAAACATTTAAAATATATTTTAATTTGAATATTTGTTTTCCTTTTATTATTATGTTTATTATTTGTTCTTTGTGTCATTTTGATCAAGTGATATATTATAACTTTTATTAGTGTATAGAAAAGAGATTCATTAGAATTTAAAAAATTGAAGTAAACAAACATTTAAAATATATTTTAATTTGAATATTTGTTTTCCTTTTATATTTTTTTTGAAATATTTTTTAATTTTATCAACTAAGTTCATCAATGTTGTAGTTTGCAAATTTAATAAATGTTTTGGTTCACATGAAATTTTATTTGGTATTCTAATATAAAATGTAAACAATTATAATTTATTTTAAGGTATTTGGCATAAAATCCTCCTAATATTGAATATTTCATAATATTATGTTTTCTTTACCGTAATTTTTTTTCTTTTATAAAAATTAATATTGAAGCAGTTAGAACACGGGTACGGGTATGGGTACGAGATTATACCCGTTACCCGGTGGGGATGGGGATGGGAAAAAAGTTTGATACCCGTTGGATTTGATTATGGGGATGAGGATGAATTTTTTATGCGGGAATGAGTATGGGATAGCGAAACCTGTCCCCGCCCCGTTGCCATCCCTACATAACAATCATGTTTTAAGGTCAATTGCATTTTTTTTTCTACTATTACTTAGTAATTAAACTAATATTATTTTTTACTATGTTTTGCACGAAAGGCCGAGAATCTATCACTTCAATGGAATTGAAAAAAAAAAAAACAGAAAAGGAACGTAACATAGTTATTAGTTAGTAAAACATTAGTTTTAATGTGGGAAAACAAATTCCTAGTTATGAAATTGTTTCTTGGAAAAAAATAAAAAGTTCGTGGAAGGGACTATTTTAGTATCGAAGAATGTAGCATCGTGTGCTAATTAATGAGACGTGTTAGCGTGGACTACTAATTGCATTTTAAATACTAATAATAATAATCCTTTCAAAACCAGTTTAACTTATTAGGGTTTAATTTAAAGTAATTTAGGTTCATTTTGAGTGCAAAATTTAATAAATTGATTTTATTTATTTTTTCAATCCAATAAAACTTCATCATAAGCAAAATGACTTGAAGGTGACGATGAGTCATTAATATCTTTGATTCAAATATACTATAATTCTTTTTTTTTAACGATATAGATTTTAAACGCAATTAAATAGAAGGATTGTTTCCATCTTGTGCCAATTATCAATTGGTAATGGATAATAATTAATTTTTTTATGCAATATCTTTGATTCAAATATACTATAATTCTATTAAAATTGTTCAATATTTTAGCAAGTGTACCAGTATCCTGGTTTTAGATTAAAGGAACACTGAGACTTTACCAATCAATTTCAATAAATCTTAATCCAACCAGAATTAGAAAAATACAACCCAAACCAAATTTATTTATTGCTCTCTCCACCAAATTCACACAAAACCTAATTCAAAAACAATTTCTTACATCATGAACACAAAATATTTAATCACTATATACATTCATCGCACTTTTATTAAAGTAGTACTAATGTAAACAAGGCGTTATCGGGCTTGTGTTTATAAATTTTTAAATATGCGTGATATTATATACGTTTGTGTGTATATAATTTTTTAAATATGCGTGATATTATATTAGTAGGTGATAATATTATAATATTATTAAATTGATATGTAAACTAAAATTATATTTATTAAAAATAAAGTAAAATATATCAAAATAGATAAATAAAGAAGAAGAGAAAAAACTGAGATAACCGATTTTATAAAAAGTTTGTAAATATAATGATCGATTTTTAAAAATTTAATAAATATTATATTTAAAAGGTAAAATTAGTATTTTGAGATGTAAATACATAAAAGAGAATTCTCTTTATATATTGTTAAATTGTTAAAGATAAATTTGAGTTCTAAATACCAGGAGACTGCATTTATGATTTTAAATTATAATTTAACAGATGATCAGAACTAGCAATTTTTTTTGTTCGAATTGGTTTGATTGGGTCAACCTTCATCCATGACCAAGCCTATCACAACATTAGAACAAAATGTTGTAAAATTTATGCAGATATTATGTGTGATATGGTTAACCAACACTAAAGCAACATTGGAAGAGACCAGATGAAAAGGAAAGAAATATATAAAACCAGAAGAACATCCATCGAAGCAATCGAAAATGCAAATCCAAAATCAACTGTCAGAATTAACTTCACCTTTTTCAATAAATTAAGAGGAGCAATATGTAACTTATTTATCATGTTACAACTACAAGAAAATTTCCAACTCACAATAAAATTGCTTTGCGTTCCTAAAGACTAAAAAATATACAGACAAGGGGGTTTAGTTCTACAGAAGGAGTGTTAAAGAAAATTTGAAATGAACTATTCCACCCATCGAGATTGCTGCAGATTGATTAACAGAACAATTCATCCGAATTCAATGTGAACTGCATAATTTGATGAATCCAGCTCTTGTGAAGTATGTATTAGAGAGGTTTTGGTAGTGATCAGAAACAATCCTCAGCTCCTATGCCACAACAATCTACTTATCACCACCGCCAAACATTCCCATCATATCTTTAGCAGATCCCATCTGCTTCATCAAGCTTTGTAACCCACCCATGCCTCCGATTTGTTTTAGCATCTGAGGAGGGAGGACTTTGCTCATGTGCTGAGCATTCATATTTCGGGATAAAGCGCTCATTTCACCCTTCTTGGGTATTTTAAGCCCTTTCATTTTGCTCCATATCTTTGCAAGCCGTTTGTACTCTTCCATCATTTCCATTACTTCCCTGACTGGACGACCAGAACCTCGAGCTATTCGCATCATGCGGGACTCATTCATGAGCTTTGGGTTTGAGCTATCCAACTCTGTAAACATATTGTAACCATTAAAGGTTAGCTTATGAAGGTACATTATTTCAAAACAATTAATTTAGTATACAAAAATTTGATACTCTAAAAGAGGCAAACAAATGCCCAGCACATGCCTTCATTTGTCATTGAGTCCATCATTGTCATGTAACGCTTAATTTTTGCCTGGCTTTCCTTCTCACGGCCTTTTGGCATTAATTCGGCACTGAATCCTGGTAGCATAGAAAAGACCTGCATAAATCAACCAAGCAAACGTCAATAAAGCAAATGTGCAGCATCTCATTACACGGTAACCAAGAAGCTGTTACTAGTATCTGTTTAGAGCATCAAATATAAAAATTGTGGGTATAATAAATTCAATCAAACATAAAAAGGATGTAACCTGGCCAATGGGACCCATTTTAAGTATGTTCTGAAACTGCTCATACATAATCCTCAAGGTGAAGTTTCCCTCTGACAGCTTTTGTAGCAGTTCAGGCTGTTGATCCATAGGAACAACTTCATGTATTTTGTCCATGAACCCGGACCAGTCTCCCATGCCTGGATCAAAAGTCATTGAACAAGACTAAAAATTAATTTAAGCAAACTGACACAATAATATACTTAAAAGGGTGTAGGATAACCCAATACTCATGTAGAGAAAAAAGGGAGGAAGCACACACCTAATAGTCGACTGACAAATGGTTTAACATCAAAAACTTCAAATTCATCCATGTGTTCTCCAGTTCCAATAAATATGACAGGACTCTTTGTTGCTGCTACACTGAACATACAAGATTATTAGATTTCAATTCAAACCACAACAAACATACAAAAGCAACAGACACCCTATTTACATAAGTTGGTATTAAATTTAAATCGTATAAATACAATATAATTATCTTGGCAATACTTACGCACTAAGAGCACCACCACCCTTTGCGTGGCCATCCATTTTAGTCACAATGACGGCTCCAACTGCAACACTCTGTTTAAATGCTTGAGCCTGATCAAAAGCAGCCTGACCAATACTGCTATCCATGACGAATATAACAAGATCTGGTTTCTGAACAATGCAACGAAAAATATTAGATGTTGTTGACTATTGAAAACAGAAATTAACAGAGTATCCACAGGAAATACCGTTGCTTCTGAAACTTGACGCATTTCTTCAAAAAGTGCAGCTTCTTGTTTATGCCTCCCACTAGTGTCAACGATTATAAGGTCACAGTTTTCGCTCTTGAATCTTTCAACTCCTTCCACAGCAATTTTCACAGGATCTGACTCCATATAGCTGAAGAAAAATGGGCCATTGCAACCAAAATATTACTTGAGCATGAACACCACAGAAATAAAATGAAATGCAATTAACAACATAGAAGCAAGCATTTGTAATGAATGACAAATGAGAAAAATAAAACGAAAACAAAAGAAATTGTAAGATGAATCCAAATAGATCATTGTGAGAAAGAAAAAAAAAAGGAATTCTTTTAATTATTGGTTTCATGCATTTTTTATGTTGGTAAATTTGCATAGTAAGCCTGAGACACATTGTAAATTTTTATTAAGTCTTCTTTAGAAGAAATAAGATAAAAAAATGAAAAAGAGTACGCCCATTTGTGAGCAAGGGAATCTTAGCAACAAAATCTGAACATGTGATTGAAGAGCCAAGAGTGTAAAATCCATAACATATGAAAAAACAAATTGAGAATAAACAAATCTAAGCCCCAGTTTCCGAAATAGTCAGCGATAATCATCCCCAATCTTACTTTGTTACTCACTTAATACCTACTTGCAGACGAATAATATCCCAAAATAAGATTTAACGCCATCCAAGGCATGATCTATATAGAAACATAACTGCCAATGTAACTCATCAACATATAAAAATACAAGTACACAACCTTAACTTTACTATCAACATTCAGCAGGTATAAGTGCAGCATGGCTAACAACAGAACAATGTGTCAACTACAGCTAAATCCAATCATCTCTGCATCTCACGAATCAAATTGAATAACAACTACCAACACGTACCTTCCATAGAAAGGGATCTTAGCCTTAGTGGCGTTTTGCTTCAACTGATCAAAAGCACCAGCTCTGAACGTATCCGCGCATACTAGTGCGGGCTTCCATCCTTTCTTCTGATGATAGTACGCGTATTTCGTACACGTCGTCGTCTTACCAGATCCTGAATCACGCAAACATCCACGATCATTCCAATTTTGCAAAACGCAAAGCATAACGCTATTCGAAGGAAAGAAACAAACCTTGCAAACCGACGAACATGACGACGCTGGGTTTCCCCTTTTTCGGAGTGAACGAGGGTTTCCCGGGATCGAGGATTTTACAGAGCTCATTGAACACGGCCTGCTGGATGATCCGGCGCTTGTTGTGGCCAGCGGCGAGGTCGTCGAGGTTGACGATGCTCTTGATGTTAGCCTGCATTTCACGGACCAGCTTGAATTGCACATCGGATTGGAGAAGTGCGCGCGTGATGTCGTTGAGGCAATCGTTGAGGACTTTCTCGTCGATGATGGTCGCATTGCTCATCTGCTGAAGAGCACGCGAAATGCTCCCACCTAACTCCGCGAGAACCATCTTCGCCCACCGTCAGATTCTTCCTCCGATCACCAATTGGGTTTTGTTGAATTAGGGTTTGCACCACGTTCGCCGCCGCCGGTGAAACGAAAAAAGGTGAATCCAAATATCCACTGTGTATGCACGCCGTTTCTCGTATACACGCACACCCTAGCTATAGTTGGATTTTGATTTTTCTAAAGTTCACTAGAATTTGGAAATAAAAATCTCTTCTTTATTGTAATTTATAAATTGTAAATTAAAAAAATAGGTTAAACTACTAATTTATCTTTTTATTATTTTTTTTTAAAAAAACGACTTTGTAAAGTTTAAAAAAATATAGGTTTTCATCGAATTAATCTTAATCAGATCGTTAATTATGTAAAACAACTCATCGAATCTTTTTTTTTCTCCATATCTAATGTTTTCAAAACAGTTAATAATTTAGTTTTTTCAAGGCCGGTATTTTTTAAAAATAAAATTTCAATTAATTAATAGCTTTACGTTTAGTTGTCCATTTAAATTTTTTAAATAGTTTAGAAAATAGGAGTAATTTAATCTTTCGAAATTTAGAATAGGCAAATCTCCTTTTTATGGTTTTTTGTAGTCTTGTTTAGTTTATGATGATACATTTCATATCTTACTTTTGCAACTGTTATTGTTAATAGTTCATCTCTTTCGTTATTTAATAATAAATCGTTTATTGTGTACTGAAACATATTATAAAATACAAAATAAAGAAAGAAAAAGTAATATGTAGCTACGATTAAAAATTAATATTACAAATTTAAAAGTTGTAACCGCAATACAAATTTTCTAAACAAAAAAGATTTGATGTTTACAAAAATTTAAAATTAAATATTGCGGTATTTTATTTTTAACTGTATTGCTGCAGTTATAAAATAAACAAAGATAAAAAAAAAAATCTTGAAAAATGTACATGTCATAGAAGTTTTATAGATAGTTATAAGTAATATATAATATTTCTAATCAATATAAATTTATATTAATATAATGTATTAATTTTATTGAATTGCAGAGGAAAATTGTGAATTCAATCACGCCTTCAATTAAATGAAGATAAAAAATTTAAGGTAAATAATTGATATCAAAATCTTTTTTAATGACATTTAGGTGTATCTATAATGCTTATAAAATATATAATCATAATAATAAAGCAAAATTATAAGTGAAAGATTTTAGTAAGTATATTATTTTTACTATTATCATTATTAATTAAAATATTAATACAAAATATGTATATGATTTAAGATTATCTATTAAGTTTTCAACGAAGACAATTAAGATATATTTATGCTTTTGTAATGATTTTTTAAAATTGGACTTAAACTCACAATCCAGAGTGATCACATGTAGCTGTTTCTAAAATAAAAGAAAAAATACAAATTATTTTTCATTATTTTGAGTGGTTCTAATTTATTCGAGTAAAACTAAATTAATTTAATAAAGATATTTTAAATTATAAATATTAATAAATATTTTAAAATGTGTGTTTAACATATATTGAGTGATAAGTTTACATTATTATTATTGTAAAACATTATCTTTAACAAACACATATACTTTATGTATTAAATTTATTCCAAAATCAACATATTACTTTATATTTAGTCGTTATAAATAAAGATATTTAAAAATAACTTATATTGTTACAAAAAAATTTATCATAATTTTATTGTTGTTTGTTATTTTAATTATTATTATCTATAACAATATATAAAGAGATTCTTTTTTATATCTATATTTCATAATATCAATTATACCCTTTAGAATATAATTATTTATTAAATTTTTTAAATTTAATGTTATTTTTACCTATTTTCTATAAAACTGTTTATCTTTTTTTATTTATCAACAATTAATTTTTCTATTCATTTCACTTTATTTTTAATAAATATAAATCTATTTTATATATTAACTTAATAACATTATATTATTATCATCTACTTACATACTATAATTTATATTTAAAAAATGCATACATAACTGTGTATACGTTAATTATTATTAATTTAAATAAATGTCATATAAATTTTATTTTTCTATAAAAATTTGTTCTTATTTTTATTGTGTTTGTTCACTCTTATTTTTATTTCATAATTTTGACTAACCGTTGTTAGGTCGTTAACTTTGTTTAAAAGTGCATATCACGTATTAGTTCATTTTTTAATATATTTTTTAATTTTTTAATTAAAAAAAATCTATTTGTCAAATTATAATTATGTTCAATTCAGTTTTATATTTTTTATTTCATTCAATTCAGTTTTTATATATTTTATTATTTTAGTTTTAATTTTCATTAAAATTAGTAATTTTATTATTTTCAAATTAACACTAAATTTAATATTTTATATAAATATTATTCTAATTTTTAAAAAATAGACTATTAAGAAAATAAAAAAAATTGAGACTGTTCAAAAAATGAATTATTTTAAAATTGTTGATAAAAAAGTATTAAGCCTTAATTTGAATATTACGTATACATCCCATTGAAAAGTATTGACCCATTAACCCCTTATTGTCCGCATCAAAGACCTTCTTTGCTTTACCACCGCAGGGGTTGCGGCGGAAGATTGCCGGCGGTCGTGGGTGTAGACTCAGACCACCATTTTGGACCGGTTCTCTTCGACGGAGGGATAAAAAGGCAAACGGGGAGAAAAATAATTTAAGAAAAATGATATTTTAACCCACTTTTTTTGACGCACTTTTAACCCACCACTTCAATCACCATTAGATCATCTTTTTTTATTCTTTTTGGTGATGTGATGTATGATCTAATGGTGATTAAAGTGATGGATTAAAAGTGGGTCAAAAAAAGTAGGTTAAAGTATCATTGTCCATAATTTAAATAGTTTGATTCTTTTAATCTAGATTATTTTAATTTTTATCTTAAGGTTAATTTTTTTATTTTCCTTATTTTTATTTTGTTGTTTTCTTTTGACATTTACACTTCACTTTTTCCCCCTTTCTAAACCTAATTTCTTTGTCTCCTTCTCGCATTCCGCCGTAGCTCGCCGGTCGCCGGTTTCCGTGAGTTCCTCTTTCTCTGTTAATCAATTTCTCTATTTCATTTGCCTTTGTCTCAGCAAACTTCTCACTCAACTCACTCACTCTCGCGAAATTAAGTTCGCAACTGAACAATTGAGAGAGTAAGCATCTGTGTCTTTCATGCCCTAATTGTTGTGTCGTATCATACAATGATGGTGCAGATCGTGAAATTGAGAAGTTTAAAAGGTTTTAATTATGGCAACGGCGACATACCCTCCACCGCCACCTTTTTACAGGCTTTACAAAGATTACTTGCAAGATCCTAAGTCTGCTCCCGAGCCTCCGCCGCCTATTGAAGGGACTTACGTTTGTTTTGGAGGCAATTACACGGTAATCATTTTTTTCCTATGCCTTTTTTTGGGATGTAATGTTCAAATGAGCTTCTGCTGTTGCAATTGCAGTGTCGTTGGTATAATAAGCACTTTCTTGGTGAAATTTTAACTATACATCGAGGCTTTAAAAATGTTTTCAGATTATTTGAAAGCTTTTGCGAATGCTTGTTTTCACTGGCATCGATTTTCGGCTTGTGAAAAGAAATCTGAAACAGCTTATGTGGGAGTCAGTTGGTTTGTTTATTGAATTCTTAGAGATTGGTGAAATAGCTTAATTTTCGTAGTTTTTTCACACACACATAGGATTGTAATTGGACCATACTGATATGATATGTAATAATAAGTTGTTTCATGGTAGTAAGTTTTTCTTCTTCAATTATCTTCAATGATTTAAGGACAACTATTTTAGGTGGGCACTTGAAATGGGGTTTCTTCTTGTGGGTCTGATTTGCAATTTTCACAAAGTCTTTGCTTATCTATTTGTACTTTTATGTAGGATCTCTATGTCATGATAACGTATTAAAATTATAGTTCTTTGTTTATTTTCTCGTAGACTAGTGATGTTCTACCAAGCTTGGAAGAACAAGGGGTGCGCCAGCTCTATTCTAAGGGGCCTAATGTTGGTAGGCCATTTTTAGCCCTATTCATGCACAACGTGATATGATAATGTTTTGTAATGACCACAAGTTGCTAGTTTTGGTTTTCTATTATCATGCTTTTCTATCCCAATATTATCCAGTTGGAAGCTATCGTTCCAAAAAGAATAGTAAATGATATGACTTCTCTTTCTTGCTCCGGAAGAGCTGGTAGTATCATCATAAACTTTGCTTTAACATTTGAATGCTTTTGTGAATCTTTGCTTCTTAATGTTGATAACTCACGTTTAGGTTGTTTGTGTACACTTTGTTGCCATAGGTACTATGTTGCAAAATGCTCCCTATCATTTTCATCATCTTTTAGAAATTTCAATTTCTATATGAGAAAGATGAATCACTAAGGCACAAACCTAGAATAGATACTATGTCAATTTCAACTTTACATGCACTGGCTTTTTAATTAAATTGGGTATCTTTTCCCATACTCAATTACTTAACAGGCTGGTGTATTCTTGAGCAACTGGTGAAATTGTTCATTGTAACTTCCATAAAGTGAGTAATTTCAAAAGGGTCAAGTGTTCACAATATATTTTCTCTTTCATTATAAGCTGCTTTAACATAACAATTACAAGATTTTTTTCTATCCTTTAGTAAAAGATTCCGATCTTCTATAGATTTCAAGAAGGAGCTGAGGTCACTCAATGGAGAGTTGCAACTACATGTCTTGGAGCTTGCTGATATTCTTATTGAGAGACCTTCACAGTATGCAAGGAGAGTCGAAGAAATATCTACTGTATTCAAAAACTTACATCACCTTTTAAATTCATTGCGTCCTCATCAGGTATATTTTCTTCTATACACTAAGTATAAGGAAATATACACTTACCTTGCTGTTCTGTTTCCGTTGTCTGGGATTTTAATTATATCTTTTATTTACTTTATAGGCTAGAGCAACTCTGATTCACATTTTGGAACTTCAGATACAACGCCGTAAACAAGCAGTGGAGGACATAAAGAGGTATAAATATATATGTATATGTGTGTGTATAAGAAAGTGTACCTGGACTTAATGGATTGGATCAACTTTTAGTTTGGATAGCTAATAAATCGTCAGCCATATCTTTTAGATTAATGGATATAGATATTATTACATAACGAAAACAATCCTTTGAAGGAGGGAACAGATCCTTTTTTTTTTTGGTAACACTGCAACAACCAGTTTTTAAATGTTTAGCTTTTGTTTGAGGGTGATTTTTAGTTTTGAAAAATAGTTTAAAAAATTCCCATCATATTAAAATTAATTTATAGGTATGGTAATAATGTTGACAACAACAACAACAACAACAACAATGTTCGAAGTGGTGGTAGTAGCTTTCAAGGCTACTCAACGTGGGACTTCTAACAAAAACTTTACAAATAACCGCTAACTTGTGATAGAGTAATCCCTCCTAAGTTCATATACCCATGCCTGCTTACCTTAATAACTACATTATACCTCACCACTAAAATTACACTTACAAACTGCATACTTAGAATGTTTCTTGAACCCATGGAAGACCATGAGAAAGTTTAAATTCTTAATAATGTGATTGAAACTGAAAATGGAGACATATCACATTTTTCTTTTTTTACAACCCTCTTCTAAAATTTTCGAACTTAGAAAAGACAATTCTCAATGTATCTTGGTTAAGTTCAATGAGCTGTAGATAAACAAAAGGGTGTAATGCTTGTGAAACTTGATTGATCTGAAATGTATGATTTTATAGGCAGTGAACAAAGGTTGATAGGTGGGAAATGATTAAATGGGGGAGTGAACTATAATTTCTTAACATTAATAAGGTATGGCTTCTGTTGTTATTTGTGTCTAGGAGATGGTGTAGCAGATCTCACTACCTTCCTTTTCCCTGCTTATCTAGTTTTGCTTTGGTGAAAATTGAGCAGATACTTTTCTTTTATATAATACTAATGCATGATTGGGACAAAATTTTATCATATCTTGTCAGAGTAAAACACTATGTTGAATGGTGATTCGCAATTTATTGGAACAAATGTTGTCGAATCTAAATCTTATAGGGACGAAAATGATGTTTGATTTTTTGTCATTGGCTTTTTTTCTAAGGAAATCTCTATTTGCAGGAGGAGAGAAGAAGCACGACGGCTCCTTAACGAGTCCTTGGCAACACTTGATGGTCACTAGAGCGTTCTCAATCTTGTATCCACAGCAAGAATCAACTGATGAAGTTAATTTTAGAATAGATTTTAGCAAATGATGAAAAGATTAAAACAAGAAATTTGATGAAAGCTGTTTTGCAGCTTGTGTAGAGATATTAGAATTAGAAGAATTGTGTGAGTGTTGCTACTATCCTTATAAATATTCAGTGTATGGAAGTCTGAACTGTCAATGTACGATAGTAGTGGGACGAATTTGCCTCTATTGAATATTATTTAAATAATATTATAGTACCATCTTTATGAGAACAGCACATTATCAGATTTCAGGATGAAGATGCTGCAATATTTAGATCCTTGATTGTCTTGGTTTTTGCATTTTCTTGTCCCATGCTATTGTGCATAGTATTTGAGGTGCTACCTTTCTGTTACTCATTCAAGGAATTCAATGAAACTAAGACTAGTAAAGGAGGGACTCTAAGAAGAGTATAAGAATTGTCAAGGAATGATCACTAGGAGATGGATGACTAAAATCTTTGATGAAAAGAACAGGCCTACGTGTTTTCTTTCTTTGCATACAAATCCTGTCTTGCAAAGTAAATTAAACAAATTTTTATTTTAGAAATCTTAGGAATTAAAATATTTTATTGTTTTTAAATAAGAATAATAGTATTGGAATGTTTGTTTTCAGGAAGTTAAATTTTGATTCTAGTTTTTTTAAATAGATATCATGTCTATTGCAAACTCATTTATTGAAGAAAAAAAATATAAACTAGTTTTCTTCTTCTCACCTTTCACCGAGAGTCTTATAGAAAGGTTTTATTATTTTTATTTTTAATTTTATCTCGACATTCAAGTGACAATTTTTTATTCTTCAAATGGTAGTCGCCATCATCTAATTCTTTCTATAATTTTTCTTTTGTTCTTGGGAATGCTGAGAGTTATGGAATCTACATGAGTATATATCCATTTTTGTTCATGAAGTTTGATCTATAAGTTCTTTTTATTCTTTTATTTCTTTTCTGATTCTAATTTATATCTACAGTACACATATTATTACTGTGCTCATATTTTTTATGTTTTGTTTTTGTTTTGTTTGTTCAATAATGGATTTCATTCCCACTTTTCTATTTGTGCTTCTTTAGATTTTTATGATCTAATTGATTGAATCCTGTTATTAAGACCATTTTAAGAAAATCTATAAAGAGAGATTATGATTTGATTTTGATTATCAGTCTTAGTTTGATAGATTCCAAAGTTCAATTATTATTATTTTTTTTAGCAACAAGAAACATTTAAAATAATAGAAGTGGCATAAGAGGTGCCAAACTGATATGGAAGGCGATCAATTAGGTCCAAATATGAAACAAGAGAATGTCCGTCCCACACCAAACAGAAAATAAGATATACTAAAATTGTATTTCTACAATCTAATAAAATTAATAAAGCATTAAATTTGTGAAAAAAGAAAGAAAGAAAATAAAATTGGTTATGAAAACACAATGATATATTGCTAATGAAACAAGCTGAAAGTGTATTAATTAAAAATATTAAGTGAATTAAACACTAATCTCTTTACCAGTCGATAAATAAATGTTTAAACTAATGAAAATCAAGATTCGCTACGCAATCTTCTGAAATTTAATTTATTACGGAAAATAAATAATACCATAAATAAATTCTTGAAAATTGAAATATTATAATTAGTATAAGAATCAATACTCCATTGTATTCCACTTATTTGAAATAATTTTATTCGTTAATTATATATAACATTCTTTTAGCATAGATTTTTCTCTTTTAAATCGCATAACTGATGTGAAAATTTAAGAAATTAAAACCGAAAATAATTTTTTTTTAAAATATTTGACGCATGAAACTGCTAAAAAAAATCTCAAATACACCAATAATAATTATATACAATTTAACAGTCGATCGATAAGAATAAGTGATGCAGTTTCGACGCAGTGTATAAATTAAAATTCTGATTGTAGCATGTATAATTAAACTTATTTTGAAAAAGAAATTTATAGCTTCTTCCAAACGGATGATACTAATAAGATTGACTGAAAACATTGATATAGTGTTGGATTCTATAATGTGTTGATAGGATACTATAAAAGCAGAAAGCATGCAGAAGCTATAAAAAGGGAAATTACAGCAGCATTAACCTTTTCACGAAAGAAAAAAAATAAGATGAACATAATTAGTCAAGCTGAAGCAGCTATTTGCTACCTCTATTATTATGTTTTACACATTCACCCCATTAGAAGACATCAGGTGGGAAGTGCCCAGTAAAGGGGTTGCTCTGTTGAGCCTGCTTCAAATGCATTGCCAAAGCATAGTTATTCACCTGTCACCAAATCAATGGACACACAAATCATCAGTATGCTCAGAACCAATTATTGATAGCGTAACAATTTATTTAAGACTAGATTTTCCATCCACTACTACCCATTAATCTGGTTTGTCTGAATTTAATAATGGACCAATTTGAATCTGTAAACTGATTTCTTATAGTAAGATGCAATATTTATGTATTTGCCCTCTCCCTTTTACAAGCCCAAGTTGCACTCGCTTGTAAACCTATATGTAAATAGCAGATTGCTATATTGACTCCTAACCTCAAATGAAAAGAAGATGATAACAAGTACAAGGTCGTGTCAAAAACAATAGAGTCTAAAAAAAGACCAAATCACGAAAGATGATACTGATTAAATCCTTAGCCTAATGAACAGATGTGACAACGAACAATTAAGATGGAAAGTTGATTCAAACCTCGAGAGTTCTAATCTGCTCCTGGTATTGAGACACCAATTGCTTTAAATGCTGCAACTCTTGGTTCTTAACCTCGTAATCAGCAGATCGTTCATGCTGGATTTTAAAAGCATTTTTGAAAGAATTTTTCTCTTTAATCAATGCTTCGATTTGCTCTTTCAGCATCAAATTTTCCTGAAAATGAGAACATTATACAACTACGATACAAGCTGAACCAGGAAGAAACACTATATATTTATTCCTAAATCACCAGGTCATAATATATAAGAATATCAGAGTGCAATCTAAGCATTATAATTCTAGCTCAGAGTTCATTATTAAAAAAATTACAGTCTTTCTATATGAAAACAAACTACAGAGTATTGTAGAAAATCAGCCACGATATATTTTGCATGTTTATTCAAAGAAGATCCACACACCAGATTGTCTAAGCACAGTAAGTTTCCCTCTCTAATCTTCTCATACAGGCAAACAAAAAACCAAGCATTTCCCTACTAGGTTTGGCTACACGAACCAAATAATGTCATATTGCTCTATCATCATCAACAATTTTATAGACAGACTGACCATTAAAATCCTTCTTGATGGTTTTGCCTATAACTTTTCTTGACCTCCCTCTACCTCTATTAACAAGACTAACCTATATTTGATCTAATATCCTTCCTGGAGCTTCTTCATATCTTCTCCACATACACCAGAACCCCATTGGGGCAAAATTCTACTATTTTTTCTACTACTGGTACATACGAACTTCCTTTAATTTTGCCAAGTATGTCCATAAATCTAACACAGCACTCTCACCTTTGATAGGCTTGAGGTTCTTTTCTTGTTGACTTGTTGCCACCCAACACTTAGTTCCCCAATATTTTTATTTTCTTGTTTAACCTCGTGTACAAGCTAGTGAAACTAAAACATCATACACAGAATCATTACACAAAAACAACAAAGTAAAAATATTACAATGAAAGAATTAAGATGAACCATCCTCAGCTTAAGTCAACAATAGAGTTCCTCCACAAACAAACCAATCTCAAAGAACTCAACATCACCCAACTGCCACTTCAGTTCAGCATTCCCTGGGCCACAGCATACATCATACCATTGATCTGTTCCTCTAAACAGACATTCACTCAGTGACATGCAAAACATCAGAGTTTGGTCGTTAACATGAATCTTGAATGGTTTTAGAATGAGTACCTTTAGAAGTGCATCAGTTGCCTCAGCCCTTGCTCTTTCACTGATTGATTTCTCTAGAACTTCTAGCATTCTACCAGCACGGGCTCTAGCATCATCAACACTAGTAGCAACCATCATTTCCCTAACAAAAAAGTCAATCCATTCTGCTCCATCTGCAGGAAGGTGGTTGTTCAAAGTAGGCTGGTCCTCAGGAACAGAAGCATTTCCATTGTCTTCCAATTTACCTGCAGAGTGTCTCGAAAAAGGTCAATTTCTCAATTAGTTTTGTTACAAAAACTTTTTGGTAATTTATTCAACTCATATCATTATCTTTCCACCTATGAAGCCCGGACACGCCTCATTAATGGCGTGTCCCGTGTCTGACACGTATCGGACACCGATACTCGTACGATACGTATCAGTCAAGTGTCCAATTTGAAAGACATCTTTTGGTCTTTAACATGATTTTGACATGACTCCAACATAATGTTAATAACCAAGAATTCAATGATTTTCTAAAAAAATCTATAAACTTGTAAATTTATCACATGAGTTTCTATTATGATTATAAAAATAAGAAAAAAATATTATATGATCACTACTTTTCACTTTTTGAATATTAGATTGATAAATTAGATTCATTTTTTGTGTTAGTTGACAATTTGTTAGTTAAAAGTTTGAAACTAATATGTATATGCATATCGTGTTCCGTGTCCTATGTTTTTCAATTTAGCCATATATCTGTGCCAGTATCTGGGCTTCATAGCTTTCCACAGCCCCTGTCCGGGTTAGCATAGACGAGCAGTTCACCAGTACAATACCAGAAAGCAATTAATTAACAGATTAAAATCCTATCATATATAGAACATATAAAAACAGAATTTTCTCATAAAAGTTTAGTCTACAAAGCATTCAATCGCAAACATCAACCAACCATACCTGCATCCAAATTAACAACATCCGATCCTTCGGAATTTCCATTTCCATCTGCATTTCCCAAGCAAAGCTCGTTCAACCTCTTGATTGCAGCATCTATATCATTTCCACATTCTTGAAGTGCCCTCTCAAGAACCTGAAAGGTAAAATAACAACCAATAAGGTATGTGAGTAAGAGAATCATCTATATCAATCATACAACTTTCAAAAAACACCAACTGAACACATCGTAGATTCGATTCGATCCGATCGATTCGACCGGCCGCCAAAAGTCAAATCCCAGATTGCCAACCTATCTTCGGAGACTGACCATTTACTATGACCACTCCCCCTGTCACATTAACAGTTGAGAGGCACTAAGACCTCAAATAGTCAGTTGGAGTTGGTCCTTGAGGCCCAATTATGACATTTTATAGCCCAACTACGATCCTTCTAGCCCCAATTACGACATTCTAGGCCCAACTATGACACTTCTAGCCCCAATTACTACATTCTAGGCCCAACCATAATACTTCTAACCCCAATTACGAAATTTCAGGCCTAACTGATATTCTAGACCGCCCATGGCACCTACTTGCTGCACAGTTAGTACCACCTCTTCCTCTCCCTCGCACGTGACAGCATTCATAACATCCCAGAAAAGGGGAAACATGTTAAATGACAAAGGATACTCCCAAAACTCAAGAGAGAAAAATGAGGGGCGTTTCCATAAAAAGAAGCAAAGTAGGTCAAATGAGGGAAGTGTGGACAATTTTTTTTTCCGATAAGCTCAGAGCAGCCAATCGGATATTGATTGACATGTTCGTTAAATACGTATGCTCAATCCAAGATAGTAGGCCTATTGAGTTCATACATACTGAACTTCAGGACTACCTGCCGTTTCATTATCAAGTACAAACACAAATGAAAGACGGAAACTCCCTCTCTCGATTCAAGCCAAAATTACATTCACTAATTATTTTGCAGCACAAAAGAAAAAAGCGAAAGGACAACCAAACACGGTAGCTGATAACAATATGCCCAAGAAGATAAACTACAATTCTAACCTTGCAACTAAACTATAAACAAACTACCAAGTTTAAAAGATTAGTAAAACAGTAAAGTGTGACCGTAAGTGGATTCAATGTCACGTAAAAGTAAAACTGAGAAAGAAATTAATAGATACCAGGTCGTCCATGTGGGGAAAGAGCGGGCGAAGCTGGTCGATGAGAGAGAGAGGAGGGAAGCGAATCGGCGAAGAGGAACAACGGAGCCTCTTGGAGAGCGGCGGTGACGGAGGAAGCTCTTCGAAGAAAGATCTCTTGCTTCCGCACACAGCAGCAGACATCGTTCTTCAACGCTGACACCACCAATTTCAAACAATCCTTTCACGATCGCCTCCAATTCAATCCCAACGAATTGGGGTTAGGGTTTCGGAAGAACGAGAGTTATCGGAATCGAAGGGGTTTTCGTGAGGGTTAGGTTCTGCGCTGTTCCTGAGGGAAGAAAAGTGTGGAAACTTGAGAATTATTTATAGGGCTATGCTACAAAGGAAAACGGAACTCTCCACGTGCTTGCCAGCGCGTCGGGTACCAGCGTTTCCTTTGTCGGAAATTCTCCCTGGAAAAACCAAAACCTTCAAAATTATATATATATATATATATATATATACTAGTGTAAACACAGGCGCTATCGCGCCTGCGTGTACACATTTTTCGAATTATATTTATAATTGATGATATTGTAATGTTATTAAGTTAATGAACAAAATAAAAG
>Ga0214545_1007401_pt1 | contig 18382 bp, 10 predicted proteins | sample CNSS4metaG_FD_160064 | JGI IMG/M metagenome (GOLD analysis project Ga0214545, IMG submission 160064) | Root nodule microbial communities from cowpea collected in UCLA plant growth center, Los Angeles, California, USA - CNSS4 | ecosystem: Host-associated > Plants > Roots > Nodule | place: USA...
CATCAAACTCATTCGTATCTCCAATATATTTTTCATCTTATCATAACATTTATGTAATTATGTTAAAATGATGTATGTCAATTAAAAAAAAAATTATCTCTCATATTTGAATATTTGTATTATTTTTTAATATTTTTATTTATTGTATATTTTCCTTTCACATGAGTATGTTTAATACTCTCAATTTAAGTGTTTAATAGCATAAACCTTTCATTTACTAGGTAATATAAAAAAAATTATTTACTTATTTTTATTAATTTTTGTTTCATTTGAAGAACTCTTTTGTTTCCCTAAAACAATTATTTCTCAACCATTGAGTATATATGTTGATATTTGAAAAATGTTCTTATAAGGTATTTTTCATCTTATCATACTCTTATTATACATTTGTTTTCCTTTGTATGATTTCTTTCAATAGTTTCTCAAATTGTTTATAAGGCACACATTTGTTAATTTTTTAATATTTTTATTTGTTGTTTATTTTCATCATGTAGAATAGTATTTCAGTATATTTTATCTAATTACTTTTTATTTTCTAACTCATTATATCAATCATAGTGTAATTTTTTCACTATAATTGTATAAATAACTTTTATTTACTACAATATCAAAAATTAATGTAATTTGTCATGAATAATTTTTTATCACCATCTAACTTATATTTGAATTCAAAAGATACAATATCCATGTTAAAATTTTATTATTATTTTTATTATTTGTTATTTGCGTCATTTTGATTAAGTGAAGTATTATTATTTTTATTAGTGTATAAAAAAAGAGATTCATTAGAATTTAAAAATTGATGTAAGCAAACATTTAAAATATATTTTAATTTGAATATTTGTTTTCTTTTAAATTGTTTTAAAAATATTTTCAAATTTTATCAACTATGTTTTTTTAATGGTTTGCAGTTAGAAAATTTAATAAATGTTTTAGTTCTCATGAAATTTTATTTGGTATTCTAATATAAAATGTAAACAATTATAATTTATTTCAAAGTATTAGATATCGAAGAAACAATCATCCTCCTAATATTGAATATTTGATAATATTATGTTTCCTTTACCGTAATCTTTTATTATTTTATAAAAATTAATTAAAATTTATATTGAAGTAGTAAGCAAACGGGTACAAATATGGGTACGAGATTATACTCGTTACCCGGTAGAGATAGGGATGGGATAAAACTTTGATACCCGTTGGATTTGGGTATGGGGATGAGGATGAATTTTTTTCACGGGAATGGGCATGGGATAGCGAAACTCGTCCCCGCCCTGCCCCGTTGCCATCCCTACATCCAGACCCTGCATTTCCCTTCGGAGTGTCGGCTCTCCGACTTCTACTGGCAACATGGCGTTCGTCCCGTAGGTCAGATTAAACGGGGATTCCCAGGTCGTCCCATGAGGGGTGCACTGATAGGCCCATAAGATCTGCGACAGCTCGTCTACCCAGGCTCCTTTGGCCTCTCCCAATCGCTTCTTCAGCTCAGCTACTATGACCTTATTCATTGCTTCTACTTGGCCGTTAGTCTGAGGATGTTCAACCGAGCTGGTCAGGTGGCGTATTCCTACTTGCTTGTAGAAGTCCCTTAGCTTTTTATCAATGAATTGCCGACCGTTGTCGGTGATGATGGTGTGGGGCAAGCCAAACCGCAAACAATGCTCCGCCATACGAAGGAGTGGACTTGCTGAGCGGTGATGTTGGCTAGGGCTTCTGCTTTGACCCATTTGGTATAATAGTCAATAGTGACTAAAATAAATTTTTTCTGCACTTGGCCGATAGGAAAGGGACCGACGATATCCATCCCCCATTGTGCGAACGGTCAAGGGGTTGTTAGGTTATGCAACTCAGTAGGGGCTCTCCTAACGTCATTCCCGTGCGCCTGGCAACCTTCGCACTTATTAGCGTTTCGCAATCTTGCTCCATAGTCGGCCAATAGTACCCCGCTCGGACTATTCGAGCCCTCATTGTTCGACAACCAGTATGCATTCTGCAGACTCTGTTGTGGACCTCGTTCATAACGTAGGCCGCCTCTTCCTCCGATAAGCATTTCAAGAGCGATGTTGTAAATCCCCTCTTGTACAGGTCTTCTCCGATTATCACAAACCGGAGTGCGCAACGCCATTCGATCGGCTTCATCTCCTCCCTGACGTCACTTCTCTTTAAGAGCTCTCGAACTTCACTTCGCCAGTCGTTCGGTCGGTCAATGGCTGCACATTCTCCCACTAAAGGCTTAACCAGGATTTGTCTGATGATGGTCTTCAACTGCCCCTTCTCTTTTCCTTCTGCTAGCTTGGAGAGTCGATCATCTCGGGCGTTCTTTGCTCGGGGAATGTGGTGCAGCGTCACTTCTTCAAATTCCTTGATAGCTTTGACCACCTTATGATAATATTGAAGCAGCAGATCGTCCTTGACTTGGTATTCCCCTTGCACTTGCCCTACCACCAGCCGCGAGTCCGTGTTGCACCTCAGCTTCCGTGCTCCCAAATCTTTTGCTAGCCTCAGACCTGCAATTGCGCTTCATACTCCGCTTGGTTGTTCAACGCTCTAAACTTGAACTGCAGGGAATGATCCACCGAGAAGCCGCCCGGCCCCTCGATAACAATTTCGACTCCCGCGTTGCGCTTGTCTGACGAACCATCAACGAAGAGCGTTCATGTTTGCTCTGTAGGGGAGGTTGATCCATGTAATTTTGTAGCAAAATCTTCTAAGTGTTGTCCTTTAATGGATCCCATCGGCTCGTACTTGAGACCGAACTCTGACAACTCCACCGACCAGGCTCTCATCCTACCGACGAGGACCGTTTTTCTAAGGATCTTGGCGATGGGATGGTCAGTGCGTACTATTACTTAATGGCTCTAGAAGTATTGACAAAGTCACCGAGCGGCCATCAGCAATGCTAAGGTTATCTTTTCCACCAGCTGGTATCTTGTTTCGGCGCTCTGCAGAACCCGACTGATGAAATATACGGGTCGTTGTTCCAGATTTTCTTGTACCAGAGCGATGCTGAGGGTGTCGTCTGAAATGGACAAGTATAGCTGCAAAGGGAGTTCCCCGACCGGTTTACTCATGATCGGGGGGCTGCTGATCATTGCCTTGATTCCTTGGAACGCCTCCTCGCATCGGTCGTCCCACTTGTCGGTTGTCTGTTTCTTCATGATCTTGAGGATCGGCCTGATCTTTTCTGTCAGTCTTGGTAAAAAACGTGTTAGGGACGTTAGTCGGCCAACCATCTGTTGTATCTCCTTGAGGTTCTTGGGGCTTCTCATTTCCATGATGGCGGTGCATTTATCGGGGTTGACTTCGATTCCTCGGGCGGTTAACATAAACCCTAGGAACTTATCGGCGGGTACTCCAAACACACATTCTTCTGGGTTGAGCCGCATGTTGTACTTGCGCACCTGGTGGAAGATCTCCTTGAGGTCGCGAGTATGATCCTCGATCGTCTGAGATTTCACCACCATGTCATCTACATAGACTTTCATGCTCTGGCCGATATGCTCCCTGAAGATGTGATCCATCAGTCGTTGGTATGTTGCCTCGGCGTTCTTTAGACCAAACGACATCACTTCATAGCAGTAGTTTGCTCGATTCGTGATGAACGCAGTCTTAGATTTGTCTGGACCATACATGGGGATCTGGTTGTACCCGAGTAAGCGTCTAGGAAACTTAGGAAATTATGCCTAGATGCCCCGTCGACGAGCCGATCAATATTGGGGAGGGGGTAAGCGTCCTTCGGACAAACTTTGTTAAGGTCGGTGAAGTCTGTGCACATCCTCCACTTTCTGCTCGCCTTCTTCACCATCACCACGTTTGCAAGCCATGTGGTGTACTTGATCTCCCACACGAATCCAGCTTCTACCAGTTTTCTGACTTCCTCTAGGACCGCTCGTCGTCACTCCTCGCCTATTTTCCTCTTCTTCTATGCGATTGGTCAGGCTTCCATAAAGATGGCCAGCTTGTGGGACATGACATCAGGATGGATGCCCGACATGTCGGCTGACGACCAGGCGAAAAGATCCTTATTCTGAGTGATGATGGCACTTAAGAGCTCCTCCTCCTCTGGTTTCAACGCCCCTCCTACCTTGGTGACCTGGTGTGGTTGTTGCCCGATCGGTATGTTCTTGGTGTCTCATTTCGGCTGGATCCGATCCTCCGCGTTAGTTTGGGGTCCAGATCAGTCATCGCCACCTCTGACCAATGCTACTTCTTGGGGCGGCTGTATGGGGCAATCTTCAACCCAGCGGCATAGCATTGCCTCGCAATTTGCTGATCGGTATAGACAATACATATCGTCGCTTTGTCTGATGGGAACTTCATGGCTAGGTGAAGAGTCAAGACGATCGCTCCAAAGGCATTTAGACAAGGCCTTCATAACAAAACATTATAGGAATTGTTAGCTTCAACTAGGATGAACCTGACTCTTACCTCCTGTCCGTCTCTTCTAGAGCCGATCCTGGTGTGGAGGTCCAAGTATCCCCGAGTGTCTACCCGTTCGCCCGAGAATCCGACGATCTACTCGTTGTAGGGGACGATCAGATCCTCGTAAAGGTTCATCTTCTGGAAGGTCTTCCAATATAAGATGTTGACAGAGCTTCCTTGATCGACCAGGACCTTTCCGATCCCGTACCCCGCCACTTCGATGGAGATCACCATCGGGTCGTCATGATCTGGATCAGGCGCCTTGAAGTCCTCATCGGTGAAGGTAATGGGAGGCATTGATCACACCTTCTTCTCCATGAGATGGACCAACTTGAGCACCCTGACATGCCTTTTCCGAGCGAACGAACTCAAACCTCCTCCCGTGAATCCTCCTAAGATGGTGTTTATGTACCCCTTTAAGGGTTTGTCCTTGCTCTTGCTACGACTCCTGCTGCTCCGATGGCTTCTGGACAGTTCCCTCCTCCATTAGTCAAGCTCCCACCCCCGCCGCTCCTCACGCCTTGGGGGGATTTGTTTTCGAATCGGGCTTCTGTTCCTTACTGGACTTCGTGGGGGGCGATCCTGCTTGATGTATTTCTTGAGGTGCCCTTGCCGAATCAGCTCCTCTATTTTTTCCTTGAGCGTGTGGAATTCTTCAGTGGTGTGGCTGATAGTCCGGTGGTATTGGCAGTGCTTGCTACCGTCGGCATCAAGTGGTGGGGGTTTTCTTCTCGGGGTTGGAAGTGTCTCGGCGCTGGAAGTGTCTCGACGCTGAAGGCCACCTGCAGGATCTTAGCTCGTGGGATAGCCAACGGGGTATATGTGGTGAACTTGGGCATCTTCTTTTCGATGTTGTTGGCCGGTTGTTCGGAGAACCACTCCAAAGCTTTTCCTGTCAAGGAGGTCGAGAACACGCGACACCAGATCGGGTCGCTCACTACGTGAAACATCATCTGATGCGTGAACACTCGCATGTGGTTGTCCTGGTTGGTCGTGCCATCGTACTTATCAAACGTTGGCATTTTCCATCGCTCGGGCATAAGTGTTTTCAAAATAAACTGAATGAAGGGGAAGTTCCCTTCAGCGTGGATTGGTTGTTTGGAGGGGTGACCTCCTCTGCTGGCTCCCAAACTCTCGGCCATGGTATGGAAGGCATTCCCTCTAGATGCATGTGTCTTCTCCACTCTAATCGGTTGCGACTGTTTTGCGCCCGTTAGGGGAGGTCGGCTCTCCAGTCGCTCGTCCTCTCGGTGGGGTTGTGCCCTACTCAAGCAAAAAGGATCGGGTACCATTGGGGTGGAGGGAATGGGATCATTTTTCTGCCTAAGAGCGGCGTTCTCCTCCGCAGAGCATTCATTTGCGCTTTGTGGTTCCTCTGCATCTCATCCCTCCTCTGTTGCATTGCTCTGATCATCTCTCTCGTATCAGCTTGATCGTCAACCATCATTCCTCCGTTTGCGTTGCTTGTCCTATTTCTTGTGGTCACCATAAGGGTATAAGGTTTGCGAACAACTGCTTGGCCCCACGGTGGGCGCCAAAATGTTTCGGGTGTAGGGACCAAGCACCTACAGTCAACACTTAAATTACCCTTTTTCTCCTCTTTGTGTTCTTCTCAAGTAACGTCGTATCCTCCGTTCTACACAATCTTCCTTCTTCCTCGATCGGTCAGGCGGGCGATCGGTGTACCTATCTAAAAGGCTCTGATGCTTAAATTAGTTAAGGCCGATCGGTAGATAATTGTAACTGCTGTAATAAATGCGAATTAAAAATCCTCACCAACCTACCTTGGGCCCCTATTTATAGTTTCCGGTGTGGGCCTGTGATTAGGGCTCCTTAATCATTGCCTAATGGCTTTTTAATTGTGATTACTGACTTGTTTTATCTTAATTAATCTGATTGATTGACCAAGGTTCCCGTTTGGCCGACCGACCGAGGGTCGCACGGCCTGACGAGTTGCCTTTTAAAGTTGAGAGTCTTTGTGAAGATGGAGACGAAGTTCAAAAAGGAGGTGAAAGCGGAGGGAGTGTTTAGTTCGTCCGACCGACGGGTAGCGGATTTAGTCTGCTCAGAGCTGAGACTCCGATAGATTGGTCGCCTCGGCGTCTGCTACGAGGTTTGTTCGTAACGAGCGGCCTCTAACCGCTTGACTTTGGTCCGCTGGACAGCCATACAGTACATAAATTATAACGGTTTTATCGAGAAAACATTGAAATTTTCAATAATTGATGCAAAAAAGTTAATGAAGGGACACTTCTAAACTAATTTCACTAGTCTTTCTCATTTAGGATTACAAAAATATATGTAAAAATTTTCTTTTCTTTGACACCTTTAAAAAATTACATTGAGATGTGAATAATGACTCAGTAAAATTTTCATTAGAGGTTTTTACACCATCTCACCCATTGGAGTGTTTAGTTAACATGTTACATTTATTGGAACCATCTAGTGATTGTTTTGTTTTATGATGAGAAATATTGCTTACTTGTTTCTTTATTAATTCATATGAGCCTTTCACATTGTCAATTATAACAACTTTTGCCCTATAAATAAAATCTTGTGAGAGAAACTGAGTGAAGTTGTAATCTTTGTGATATAGTAAATTCTTTTATAGGCATAGGTTGAAGTTGGCTAATATTTTAATTGAATCACATTAATTTTCTGTGTGATTCTTTCTTGATCACTATTTGCCTTCTACAAAGTATTGTAGATTTCTTTGTTATCATTTTATGTTGTCTAATAGATGCTTTGTATGAAATATAAGCTACTTCTTGAAAAAACTGTTATATATAGACAAGTTTCCAAAGCTATTCTTTTAGGTAGTGCATATATTACATTTTTCAAAAGTTTACTCATTGTTCTTTGTGGAAAAGATGCATTCTTTTGTAAGTTGCTACCTCCATGATCATAAGCTAAAAATGAAAAAGTTAGTTGAGTAAGATGTTGGTGACAAAAATAAGGCAGTTTTGGCACTAAATATTGTTATGCAGAGTTTAATCACATGATGAAGAACTTGATGGAGATAGTGACTAAAAAGCTTTTTCCTCCTTAATGAAAATGTTTGAAATATTTCTGAAAAACTAGAAGAAGGACATGAAGGTACTCTCTTAAAACAAATCTAATTTTAATCCTTCTTACTTTACATGTTTTGGTTGTGACAAATAATAGATTAAATGGCTTAAATAATTGACTTGAAAAGAAAGTAAATTATTTGTAAAAAAAAAAAAGTTAAACGCTGCAAAATAAGATTTGGAAATGTTGGAAATGATTCAAAAAATGTTTTTTCTTGTAATTTTTTTTTTACCTCTCAGGTTGTTATTTATGAATGTGAATATTGCAAGGCATTAGAAAGCAAAGTATTTTACTAAAACACTTGAAAAAATTCAAAATGGGAAGAGTCACTCTTGATGCACATTTGAGCTCTTAAAAAAAGTGTTTAGGATAAAGATGAATTTGGTTCTCATTGGATTTCAATGAAAATAAAGTCCTACAATTGTTTCTCCCCAATAGATTTTAGAAACAAACACTAAAAGCTGATGATTTTTCTTTCTAAAACTCTTATTTGTTTTAAAGTACTAACCCATGTTAGTTCATGAACAAATACCATTATAAGAAAAATTTGAACAATTCTTTATTCACATTTTTAGTACGTAGCATTATCAAACTTATTTCCTTTTTATATTTTTTTAAAATTGATTTTGGACAAGAGGAAAAACATAAAAAAAACTTTGAAATACCTCATATTTACTTTTCATAAGGTATGTCCATGACAAAAGTACAATCATCAATAAAAAGTAACAAACTATTTTTTTCCAAAAATATATGTTGAAGCAGGTCTTTAAACATCATAGTGAATCAAATCAAAAGGAAAATTACTTTTTTCTACCAGATATGGGATAAGATACATGGTGGTGCTTTGAGAATTAACAAATATCACATTGAAAGGCTCAACAAATTTTTTAGTGAACAAATGACGGAACAAAAATTTTACAAGGTTGAAAGGGGATGCCTAAGTATTTTGTGATGAAGTCATATTAGAGAGTTTGCCCATGTTTATGATGTTTCTTATTGGCTTATGATCTTTGTTGTGTTTTGAGTCTTTGGATTCTAATAGATACAACTCACTTTATTCCTTATCAATTAAAATTGTCTTCCTTCGTGACATGTTTCTAAAATACACAATAAAGAGAGAGAAAGTTACTAAATAATTCAAATATTTGTTAACTTTTGTATAGAGATAATACTAGTGGTCACTTGTATAACTTGTAAAACATTATTTAATACAATAGATGATTCTAAATTTGCATATGGATATATTATCACAATTGCAACTATAATGAATTGTTCTTTTATCATTTTGACATACAAATTAAAGAACTTAAAAAACAAAGACATATGATCAGTTACTCCCAAATCAAGAATTCAAAGACAAAGGGTCAATAGTAGAGATGGCAAATAAACCCACTTTCGTGGGTATTGTCCGAACTCGTTCTCGTTTTGACGGAAAATTCTCGCATTGACCGGGTATAGGTATGGGTATGGGTATGAGGAATCCCCGACTTTTTTAATTGGGTATGGAGATGGGTAAGGGGATGTACATATCCTGCCATAATACTCGTCCCCGCCATAACTTCGTTCCCGTTTAAATTATTAAAATATTCATAATTAATTAAGTAATCCTATATATATATATATATATATATATATACTTTCTATATTTTATTTCTTCTAATTAGTTGGTTTGTCATAAAACTCATTCGCATCTCCAATATATTTTTCATCTTATCATAACATTTATATAATTATGTTAAAATGATGTATGTCAATTAAAAAAAATGTATGTCTTACATTTGAATATTTCTATTATTTTTTAATATTTTTATTTATTATATATTTTCCTTTCACATGAGAATGTTTAATACTCTCAATTTAAGGTAATATAAAAAAATTCTTTACCTATTATTATTATTACTGATTTTCGTTTAATTTGAAGAACTTTTTTGTTTCGTTAAAATAATTTTCGTTATTTTTTAACCATTGACACCAGTGCAGTAAGGGCTTTTTGCCCCGGTTATTTTTCTCATTTTGCCTCGGGTCTGGAACCGAGGCATATTGGGGTGAGGCCAAAAGTATCTCTTTTTGGCCTCGGTTGTTACCCGAAGCCATAGAGTCCCTTTTCTGCACCGGGTCCATGAGAACCGAAGCCATAAGATAAAAATATTTTTTTTAATTAAATTTTTCGTGGCACAGAGAAAGTCGATTTATAGTAAGCCACCTAACGCCGGACCAGAACCAGGATCGTTTTATCCCTGCAACACCAGAATCAAACAACTTCATCCCTGCAATACAACATCACACCGGATCAGAACCCCCATCCCAGCACAAAGCTCTCACATTTCATCTTCCCCAATCGTTCACACCCAAGAACAAATCAGTAATAGAGAAACAGAGAAGAAAGAAAATCACCAGAGACGAAGCCATCGACGAACCACCATTGTCGCAGCGATGAACGCGAACCACCACTACAAGCCATCATCGGCGTCGCTGTGACGAATGGCGAGAAGACAGGAAGAGCTCACCAGGAACCTTGAACGCGAGTCCGGCGACGGTGCAGATTCACGACCTCTGTTGCGATGACGGTGGCTTTCTGCAGCGGCGGAGATCTCGACGATGGTTCCTCTAGTGGAGCGCAATGGCAACCTCGCGAAAGGTGCTGCCATGGTGGATCGCGTTGCCGCGTTGCAGATTTGGTGCCCTATTTTCGTGTCGCAGTGGTGGCTGACGCCGATCAGGTTCACGACCATAGCTTCGCAGGTCACGGTGGCTAGGGTTTAGGGTTCCCATATGGTTCTGTGCGCGCGAGGAAGAAGATGGATAAGATGGAGAAGATACAGCGACACGAGGAAGAAGTAGAGGGATTCGCGTTTTGTGCCCTAATTAAACTATTTGGCCCCGGTTCAATGTCACCCGAGGTCAAAGACGTAACCTTTTAGCTTCGGGTCTGTTCAACCGAAGCATATAAGCACCTTTTGGCACCGGTTTTTTTTTAACCGAAGCCTATAACCCCTTTTGGCCTTGGGTTTTTCTTGAACCGAGACATAAAAGTTGCCTGAAATTGCAAAAATGCCACCGCGCCATTATATGCTTCGGTTCCTTGCCAACCGAGGCCTATAAGGCGAGGTAAAAATGCAATTTTGCACTAGTGTGAGTATATATGTTGATATTTGAAAAGTTTTCTTAGATCTTTAAGGTATTTTTCATTTTATTATACTCTTGATTATACATTTGATTTCCTTTGTACAATTTCTTTCAATAGTCTCTCAAATTATTTTTGAGACATACATTTGTTAACTTTTTAACATTTTTTTATTGTTTATTTTCATCATGTAAAATAATATTTCGATATATTCTATCTAATTATTTTTATTTTTCTAACTTATTATCAATCATACTATAATTTTTTCATGTTAATTATATAAATAATTTTTATTTACTACAATATAAAAATTTAATGTAATTGTCATGAATATTTTTTTCACTATCCAACATATATTAGAGTTCAAAAGATACAAAATTTATGTCAAAATTTTATTATTATGTTTATTATTTGTTCTTTGTGTCATTTTGATCATGTTATGTATTATAACTTTTATTAGTGTATAAAAAAGAGATTCATTATAATTTAAAAAATTGAAGTAAACAAACATTTAAAATATATTTTAATTTGAATATTTGTTTTCCTTTTATATTTTTTTAAAAATATTTTTTAATTTTATCAACTAAGTCTCATTAATGTTTGTAGTTTACAAATTTAATAAATGTTTTGGTTCTCATGAAATTTTATTTGGTATTCTAATCTAAAATATAAACAATTATAATTTATTTTAAAGTATTTGATATGGAAGAAACAACCATCCTCCTAATATTGAATATTTGATAATATTATGTTTCTTTTACCGTAATTTTTTTTTCTTTTATAAAAATTAATATTGAAGTAGTTAGAAAACGGGTACGGGTATGAGTACGAGATTAAACCCGTTATCTAGTGGGAATGAGGATGGAAAAAAAATTTGATATCCGTTGAGTTTGGGTATGGGAATGAGAATGAATTTGTTTTACGAGGATGTGTATGGGATAGCAAAACTCGTCCTCGCCTTATTCCCCTTGCCATCCGTAGTCAATAGTACTGAATGTACTATTACCTTTTATTGGTAAGGTATATGATTCAAAAGACTTAATTATTGATTTGATCATATTTTTTAAAATAATCTAGTTCCTTTCTAAAAGCATTCATATTAAACAATGTAAAACACACAAACAAAGAAATAATAAAGATTCAACTCTTGTCACTTTTATTTGTAAACAAAATCCTCGATATTAATGAGGTCTTCAGATAAAAAAATATAAGGATTTAATTGAGTCAAAAGAAAAATATAGGACTAAATTACTAATTAAATCTTAATAAAAATTTATAATTTATTTGTAAATTAAAGTCTAAATTGGTTATAATGTATCAAACTTTTAGCTACTTAATATTATTATATTTTAAATTATTCTCTAATTAATAATTGAAACTAATATAATTAGTTAAAACATTGATAATAAATAGATTAAAATATTTTTTGATCTTCGTTTTTATATCAAAATTTCAAATAAGTTCTCATATCTTTATTAGTCTCAATTAGGTTTACATTTTTTTTAAATGGATAATAATTAGGTTCTTTCTATTAATATGGTATTAACATCATTAAGAATGTACAACATATCAACTCCTCATTTTTTAAGTATTTTTTAATTTTTTAATTTAAAAATATATGTCACTTGGCATATCAGTATCATGTCACGTGTCAAGTCAGTATGGTGGCACGTAAGTTATTGTCTCGGTCTCAATTTTGTTCATATTTTTGTTATTTTGATCCTTTTCAGTTATAAATTTGTTTAAAAATTTTCAATTTCATCTCCTCCAAATTGAGACTAAATTTAACTTTTATATAAATATTATAATAATATTTTTATTAAAAATAATATTTCTATTACATATTTTTAACAATATTAAGTTTATTTAAATTTATATTTTACATTAAACTTTATTTATATTTTATTTTAAAATTATAAATATATAGATGGATAAATTTATATTCCAAATATTTGTATAACATTATATATCAATAACTTCTATACAAATGTTAGAGTTGGTTTAAAACTAACAATTTCATAAATTCAAATGCAAAAATTTTAAAACAACATTATAACAAGTTAAAATAAATATATTTAAAATTTTAAAACAAAATATAATTAAAATTTAATGTAAAATATAAATTTAAATAAACTTAATATTTTTAAAATATTTAATAAAAATATCAATTTTAATAAAAATATCATTATAACATCGATATAAAAATTAAATTTTATCTCAATTTGGAAGGGATGAAATTGAAATTTTTAAAAAAAAATTGAAACTGAAATGAAATCAAAATAACAAATATTTAGACCAAATTAAGATTCAAACACTGACTTAACATGTGTCATCTTACTGACTTGACACATGACAAACTACTAATGTGACATGTGACATAAATATTTTCTTAAAATAAAATTAGAAAAAATAAAAATAGTTTAAGAAAATTAAAAATAGTAAAAAAAATTAAAACATTGAGGAGATGGTACGTGACACATATTTAATGTTGTTAGTATCGTACTAATGGAGATGACCTAATTGTTACTGATTTACAAAAATATGCGCCTAATTGAGACTAATCAAAATATGAGGATCTAATTGAAATTTTGGTATAAAAATAATGATCAAAAAAGTATTTTAACCTAATAAATACTATTTAGATACCAATTATTTTTAATTTATAAAATAGGAATCTAACTTAGTTAATATATTGATTAATTATTTTTTATCTCTAAATTAATTATTCTTTAATTACTTCTTTTAATAATTTGTTAAAAATGGAATGATAATAGGTTATCCATCGACTAACATGAAATTGTTAAAATGGTGAAGTTCAAAATTTTTCATTTTTAAAGTACATGAACTAAAATGGAACAATTGAAACTAAAACAAGAAACAAAAATCACCCAACACCCTAACAGTAATTGACTTTTAGAGACAAACTCTGTCACACGTACTATTTTTTCATGTAAGGATTTCAATACTTGTGAGATTCTGTAAGGACAGTGTACTTGAAATCTCGATAAGTGATATCATTTTGGACAAGTACTTATGTCAGTTTTTATTCTGTGATATCTTCAAAATATACTTTTTGATATATTAAGAAAATTGTTAATATATTTTAAAAATTAAAATTAGTGTAATTTTAAGATATAATAGAAGGAATAATACAAAAAGATCGATCCAAATCCAAATTCAATACCAACATAGTTCATTAAAAAAAATGTCCCGTTGTCAACAAACTTAAAATACAAATAAATAAAAAAATAAACTGGCTAAAATTTTTTAAATGAAATAATAATTAAAATGAATACTTGAACTATACTATATTAGATATAGAACATAATATATTATATGTAGGACATATTGATTATATTATACATAAATAAAATTTAATATAAAAAGATAAATAATATGTAAATAAAATTAAATAAAAAAATTTACCGGCATGGAATATATAAAAAAGAGTATTAATCATAAAATGAAAAATTAAATGAGCATACTAACTATATAAATACTAATTATACAATATGTCAATTCTAAAATAAGGAAATAAATTCATATTTTCTGTATTGATTAAGAGTCCATAGTCAATATATGTTTTTGATGATGGGTACTTGTAAAAGTTTAGAAATATTTCAGATTCTAAGATGTCTTTCTTAGTTTTTTCTTAACTTGATGTTTAATATATATATATATATATATATATATATATATATATATATATATATATATATATAATAATGATTAAGAATAATTAATACGTCTTGGAAATGTATAAAAATTCATAATTAATTGTGATATTAAATAAAAGACTTAAATACCTTTTTGGTCCTCATTTTCGTAGTGTTTGTTGCGGATGGTCCTCATTTTGACAAAATGTTTAAAATGGTTCTCATTTTTACCGAATGTTTAAAATGGTCATCATTTTCGCAATTTGTGTTTTATTTGATCATTTTCTGTAACGCCGTTTAAATCATTAACGGAACATTGTACATGTGGCACGGTTTGTATTAGGGTGTGTTACGTGTATTGTATAAGTGTGGTAATTAGATATTTGGGGATAAATAAGTGAGCTAGGGTTTTGGTAAGAAATGTTTGGGCAGTTGGTGAGTTTTGGCAATCTTGTTCATCCATTCCCAATTGGTGTTGCTGCAATCTTCTTCTTCCTGCAATCCCATTATATAGGTATTTTACAGTCCCAATCTTCGTGCACTGTTGGTGGTTCAACGAGAAATGGATTAACCCCGAGATGACAGCTTTGAGGATGACAAGAACTCCAAAGAATATTGGTAGAAAATTTTGGGTACAATCTGTTTTTATTTTTGTGTTAATAATAAATTGATTTTAATTTTTGATTTATTGATTTATAGAGTGGTGGTTCCAATAATGTGGGCTGCAACTTTTTCAAATGGCGGTGTTGATGAAAAGGATGTCATCATCATGACACAAATGAGGTAGATTAATGATGTGGAGAAGCCATTGAAGGTTGCTGAGAATAGGCTGCAATTAGTGATAGGGTTCACTTGTATTGTTATTGTATTATTCGTACTGTTATTGTGTGTAATCTTTTAAAGTCCAATCTATTTTGTATTATTGTTAAATGAAGAAATGAATTAGTTTGATTATGTTGATATTAGTCCCAACATGTTCAAAATGACATCTTAATCTGAGCATTGAAGTAAGTGATATTGATCTAACCTTGGGAAAAATTAAATTGATCTAAGTCTGGAAGAAGTTAATTTCATAACGTTAATTCATCCTGATCAAAATGCACTACATCAATGTTTGGCAAAAGTGAGATTGAACGAAGTTTAAGGAAAGTCAAAATGCAGTACATCAATAATGAATTCTACATAATAAATTCCAAAAAATAACTAAGACGTTTGTAGCTGCTATCATGACCTCCTCCTAATCTGTAACTTCATCCTAAACTGCTGAGATGGTTTTTATGGTGTTGGTAGTGGTGTTGCTTGACTCTCCACTTCATTCCTTGGTGGTTGAGTTGTTTGAGTTTTAGCCGTTGGTGCATTCTCAGCAGTTTCAGCAATTGGTGCATTCTCAACAGTCCTAACCCACGAGCAAACACAATCCAAAAAATCCTAAACCCACTTACCTCATTGATGATGATTAATTGGAAAATTGAGATAAAAAGTGCAACTGCAATCCAATGATGAAATGGCAAGTATTAGCTGCTTCTTCTGCAAATCCGAGCTCAAGAAAGACGAAGATGAAGAAATTTCTCTAATTGCAAAATTTTTCCTAAATTGAAAAATTAACGTTAATTAGCCACCTGTACAGTACATGTCACACCCTAATACAAACTGTGCTACCTGTACAGTGCTCTGTTAATGATTTAACGGCGTTACAGAAAAGGACCAAATAAAACATGAATTGCGAAAATGAGGACTATTTTAAACATTCGGTAAAAATGAGGACCATTTTAAACATTTTATCAAAATGAGGACTATCCGCAACAAACACTACGAAAATGAGGATCAAAAAGGTATTTAAGCCTAAATAAAATATGACAATCATAATTAATACAATTTTATTTTATTTAAAAGACAAAAATATCCATAAATATTGTATAATTGTTATAATATTTCATTTAATATTTATCAATAAAATTTAAAAAATAATAAAATAACTATATTTTAATATTATTAAAAATTAAAATATAATTAAACATAAAAAATTAAATTAATACAAAAATCAACAAAAAATAATATAAAACATCTAAAAAGTTTATGAAAAAATAATAATTAAAATATCAATGAGATTTAATAAAGTTTTTAAGATGTTTATTTTCATTACTTACAAATTTTAAAAGATATTTTTATCTTTAGTTATATATATTTATATTATTTTAATTAATAAAATTAATTATTCTAATTTTTAATATAAAAATGATAAATTTAATGCATATTAATTATTTTTTAACCTGTGCATCAAAGTAATCTAGGCAAAGAATGAAAATTGAATTTGGAGTTAAATATAAGCGTCGTTTGAATGACAATTTAATTGATTAAATTATGTCTTTATGATAATTAAAAATTTACTAATATTTGTAAATAACTGATTATTTAAAAATGTTTATTATTCATTTAGATTAATCGGTTATTTTAAAATGTTGAATTAGTGTATAATTGATTATCTCAAAATAGTCAAATTTTATTTAAGTATAGTATAAATATTTATATAATTTATTTAAGTCAACTAATAATTGATTAATTATGTTTTAATTTGTAAATTGGGAACTTCAAAATACAAGATGCCTTACAGTCAGTATTAAATACTTTCAGAATCAAAAGTCATTTTTCTATATTATTTTTAGAGTATTATTACTGTGCATCAAAGTTTTTTAAAGAAACTATATAGATCTTTATAAAGGAATTTAGAGGGATATATCAAAGAAAACGTATATAAAAATTTATCTTACTTATTTCGCATGATATTTTTTATAATTTTTGTTAAGATTGTTTACTTGTGTAGTATTCTCGAGTGGTCAATATATGGGAGGGTTATATACTGAGTAAGAAGTTGTGTTCGAAGAATATAAGTATTTGATAGTGAAAATTCAAACCTGATTGTTTGGATAATTAAATGTAGATCATAGTTTGTGATTAACCGAATATCAAATTTTGAATGATTTTTTCTTCATTTTTTTTTCAAAAATAAAATATATCATTTATATTTTTATTTTGTTATATATATATATATATATATATATATATATATATATATTTATATATATATATATATATATATGATTTTTTAGATACAAAATCAATTACATGCCATATGAACATGATATGTGATCTATATTAAGAAAATAGTAACTGCAATTAAAATAATTTTCTCATTAGATTATATTAAATCACATTTACATATTTTTTAATTATAAAATAGATATTTACATCTTTTATATTTTTAATAAAATCACACTCACGTTTTTTTATTACTTCTAAATAAAGCATTGCTTTTCATAGCGTTTTTAATAAATACGCTAATATTCTCTATATTTTTAATAAAGTAATAATTAACTGTTTTATTTCACTTATAAAAGAAAATTATTATAAAAATGATTCATTAATTTATATTTTTTTAATTTTATTTTTCATACTTTGTTATTCAAATTTTAAACTAATAAATATTTTGAAATAAAATAACGAAAATAATATCCTTTTTTTGTTAAAAGAACTACGTATCATTTATTGCAACAGAAACAACATACATATAAGAAGAATGTAGATCGTTTCCTAAAAATATAATAAATGTGAATATTATTTAAAAATTATAAATAATATATATATATATATATATATATATATATATATATATATATATATATATATATGTGTGTGTGTGTGTGTGTGTGTGTGTGTGTGTTTCTTTTATTCAAAAGATGATAAAAATGAATATTTATTTTAAAATTAGAGAATGTACAGTACCATTTAATACAATTTTGAAGAAGTTATAGTAACAATTTCAAGCGCTTGTAACGCCCAAAAATTAAAACATGACTTAGCGTTTGGTATACCGATGTAACGTAAGTCTCTTTTCAACAAAGTACTAAACTATATTTGTTACGTATTTTCTATATTTTTTTTCAAAGTAAAATTGAGTTTTCACATGATAATGTACGTAATGAAAAGTTCGCATTTGGGAGATTCTAATAAGTATCTAAAATAAAACTTTGATTCTAATTTTAAAAAAAAAAAAAAAAAAAAAAAAAAAAAAAAAAAAAAAATAAAAAAAAAAAAAAAAAAAAAAAAAAAAAAA
>Ga0214545_1007403_pt1 | contig 18378 bp, 13 predicted proteins | sample CNSS4metaG_FD_160064 | JGI IMG/M metagenome (GOLD analysis project Ga0214545, IMG submission 160064) | Root nodule microbial communities from cowpea collected in UCLA plant growth center, Los Angeles, California, USA - CNSS4 | ecosystem: Host-associated > Plants > Roots > Nodule | place: USA...
CGTGGAATTTTTTTTAAAAAAAAATGTAAAAAAAATTTAAAAAATTAATAAAAAAATTAAAAAAATTAAAAAAAAAAATCAAAAAAACCAGAGATTAACACGTGGCACGTTGACTAACGGTGTTAGTCAACTCTGTCTGAAAAGAACCTAATTGAAGCATTTTTTCAAAAATTAGGATACAATTAACATTTTTTTTTAAACCATACCTATTTGACACCCTAATCCCAAATTGAGATATTATCCGACTAATTATACATACAAAATGATAACGCCAACACGCCGAAAAGGAACTGTTCACCCAAAAAGATTACACTCTTTACCTCTTTACTTGTGGTTTAGATTCGAGCTGTTTCCGCACATCTTTTTTCTGCCATGTTTCCTCTTCAAATGTGGTTGCTTATGACTGAAAATATGTCCACCCAAGGTTTCCGCTGGAAATTTATCTATTCGGAAAGACAAAATATATTTACCAACACGGTAACCAAATTTTCCACGTTATGGGGTGATAAATATAAAAAGGTGTGCGTGTATCAATACTAAGCCATAAATTAGTATTATAATTAGAAGAAGTGGTGGCAAAGACGAATAGTTATATCCAACAAAGATACAAAACATTAAACATCGTAGATGCTACATTTTTCCTCAGCCGCCACTCATATCTATGACGTATGACGTCACTCCTGATTTCATATTAATCGCCTCGCATCGCACCAACCAACCAAGTCTTCCTCGCCGCACACGCCACCATTTTTCACCACATCTCACACTAATCAATACCATTTTTTCACTTATCTTAATAAAAATATCTTTATCTTCTGTTCATAATTATATATTTTTTAATTGAAAAAACTATTTAATGTTTACTCAAAAACTACAAAAATCAATATGCGTGTCTATATACATTAGAGCATTAATTGCTTTATATAACATAAAAACTGTATTAAATTTTATTTAATTATCATTTTCAAAATTCAATACAACATTAACTACTCTTTTATTATGTATATTTATTTCGTTTTAATTATTTTATTTACTTTTTTACCATTTACATTTCATACCTACGTTCATATTTAATATTATTGAAATTGGAAAACATGTGAATCTTCGCGCCGACATTGATTATATTATCTTATTTCTATTGAGTTAAATATTTCATATTTATATTATTTCTTTTATGAATCCATGAAATGAAACGACGTACTTAGGTGAGAGAGTAGTTTGTCTATGGGTAGTAGTTGAAAAATTAAATTTTTGTTTTGAAATAAGATTTAATTGAGACGATACGATCATACGAGCGAGTGATAAGAAGTGTGATTTGATTTGGGACAGTATTTTAGACAATAAAATTTTTGTACGAGAAAAAAAGAAAATAATCATATCTTAAACTTAATTTTGGGAAAAAAAAAATTATACATATAACGATAAATAATAGTAATTAATTAATGTAGATAGATAGAATAAAGTGGTAAGATAATTAATAATTAGAAAAAAGTTCACGTTTTTCTTCCACAGATTCGGTGTTTTTTACCAACGTACGCGGGACTCCGTAGTAGGTCACCATCAGACTGAACAGAGTTATTAATTGAACATCGATTCTTGTTTCTCATTGTAACGCTTTTCTCTTTCTCTTTCTCTATCTTTTTCTGTTCATCTTTCGTTCTTTCTTTCTTTCACCAGAACGAACAGAGTTCTGGGTTGGCGCAAGCGAGGAAAACCGAAAGGGTAAAGAATGGAGGGGGATCTAAGGCAGAAGCTGTTGAGCAAAGAGGGAAGAAAAGATGAAGAGGAAGAGGAGTTATCGTTGAGGAAGAGGGTGTGGAATGAGAGCAAGTTGATGTGGGTAGTGGCAGCACCAGCCATATGCACCAGGTTCTCCACCTTTGGTCTCAATGTTATAAGCCAATCCTTTGTTGGCCATATTGGCTCAAGGGAATTGGCTGCTTTTGCTCTCGTTTACACCGTTCTCATTAGGTTCGCCAATGGGGTTCTCGTACGTTTTTCCTTCTTCATCAAACCTTTCCATTTTTTTTTTCTTTTATTTTAATCATGGATATTGGAAAAAAGTTGAAAAAGTTAGGTGCTTTTGTCTTATCCTCATTCGAGTGTATGTTTCTTTGTTTTCTCTTTAGGTTTGTAAAGTATTAATATAATATATAGATATATATAGCGTTTGATAGTTTTTCATGCAAGAGTTGAGAAAGGAAGATACATGTTGGTGGTGAAATGTTCTTCTGTTTCGTACTATATTGTGACTCAGAAGCTGATATCAGTTCCTCTGTTTCATTATTTAAAAGTTCAATACTATCGTTGTTTATTGGTTATTAATCAGAGAACAGACTCTTTGGGTGTTATAGATTGGATTCTTGTGATTGGTTGAACCAGGTGACACGAGAAACAAGGATTGTTAAGTGGAATATACCATCGCTGTATTTAAAATTGTGTTACTTTCTGGGTGTTTGTATTTATTTCGATTATTTAACTATATTTAACCTGTATATGGTGTGCAGATATGAATATTATTTTATGACACTCTGTTGGGGTTGTGTTGCAATTACACTTACAATACAATGACTCGAATTTCTTGTTTGTATAATGACATTGCAGCTAGGAATGGCGAGTGCATTGTCAACACTTTGTGGGCAAGCATTTGGTGCAAAAGAATACAGCATGATGGGAGTGTATCTCCAAAGATCATGGATAGTTTTGTTCTTTACTGCAGTGTGTCTTCTTCCGGTGTTCTTCTTCACAAACCCACTTTTAACGCTCTTGGGCCAAGATGAAAGCATAGCACAAGTGGCAGGAACCATTTCTGTTTGGTCAATTCCTATCATGTTTGCCTTCATTATCTCATTCACTTGTCAGACTTTCCTGCAATCTCAGAGCAAGAATGTCATCATTGCATTCTTGGCAGCATTTTCGATAGTGATTCATGTGTTTCTCTCCTGGCTTTTGACAATGAACTTCAATTTTGGGCTTCCTGGTGCAATGATTTCAACAATTTTGGCATACTGGATTCCCAACGTTGGTCAACTCATATTTGTCACCTGTGGTTGGTGCTCTGATACATGGAAAGGTTTCTCCTTTCTCGCATTCAAAGACCTCTGGCCTGTTGTCAAGATGTCTCTTTCTGCTGGTGCCATGCTATGGTGAGCTTTCTTCTCAATTGGGCTCAGTTCTTTTCAATGTCTTAAGTCAGACTTAAAATATATATCAAAGAGTTGAACAATGCTATCTTCGTCGTTTCATGGTTTCAATTTACTTTCTGAATCCCAGGCTTACTTCCCATTTCCTTTTTGACTATCAATCTTTGATTCGTCATCAATTTCCTTTCAAGTGCAAATTTTGCCGCATCATTATTCTCTTCTCCCATTGAGGTTTCACACCGAGAGTGTAATAAAAGGGTGTGAAAGAAAGATGTTAACGAAGCACTTTTCTCAGAGAATCTAAATTGTTACTATGTTATTCATCGTGAACTAACGTTAAACTGTTGTATATTTTACAGTCTTGAGCTCTGGTACAACACCATACTAGTTCTTTTGACCGGTAACATGAAAAATGCAGAGGTTGCAATCGATGCTCTATCCATATGGTAATGCATTAGAACAATTTTCTTTTTTTGGTAATAAAATTCAAATATTGTGTTTCTACATTATATTGTTAGGGGTATTAGCTTAAGGGAAGAACTTTTCTCTTTACTGCTAACGATGAAACTTAACTGTTTACAGTCTCAACATCAATGGATGGGAAATGATGATAGCACTCGGTTTCATGGCTGCAGCAAGGTAATGGCGCTGTTCTCCTTCCTAACGTTGAAAATGCAATCAGTAATGACTGTTGTTGTTATCAACCTCGTCCTTCCATTTTATTTTATTTTTCTCCGGTTGTAAAATTACCCTGAAAACTTGGCTTGTAACTTTGTTTGTGCAGTGTTCGAGTAGCAAATGAACTGGGAAAAGGAAGTGCCAAAGCTGCAAAGTTCTCAATAGTTGTGTCTGTGCTCACATCATTGGCCATCGGATTCTTTCTGTTCTTATTCTTCTTATTTTTCAGAGAAAGACTTGCTTATATATTTACCACAGATAAAGACGTGGCCTTTGCTGTTGGGGATTTGTCACCTTTGTTATCAGTCTCTATTTTACTAAACAGTGTTCAACCTGTACTCTCAGGTAGTTTCTTACACCATTTCCTCACTCTTATTGCTTCAATTGATTTAAGCTTTGAATCCTTGTTGCTTCAAAATCACTAAAGCTAATTAATCTGTGAGTACCAATGTGCATACCCTTCTGAAGTGAGATATGTGATTTGAACAGGAGTGGCTATAGGAGCAGGGTGGCAAAGCATTGTAGCATATGTGAATCTGGGGTGTTATTACATCATAGGTATTCCTGTAGGTATTGTACTTGGTAACTTTCTCGATATGCAAGTCAAGGTACGTGCTCATTCACCTATTTTTGTTGCTGTTAACCTATTAAACATGTTTATGCTGTTTGATGGATTGAACAAACTTGTTCACTTTTGCAGGGAATCTGGATTGGAATGTTGTTTGGAACATTCATTCAAACGGTAGTGCTAACTGTAATCACATACAAAACTGATTGGGAGGAGCAGGTATGCATGTGGCTTATACACATCTCTAAAGTACTTGCAGAAGAAAGAAATCAAAACAAGCACTTTTCAACCTATTTAACTAGCTTTATGGTTAAATTTACAGCATAAGCTAAGAGATCTTATTGAATAAATGCTTGATTTTGTTTTACCCAAATGGTTTAGTTGAACATGATCATAACATTCTGTGCAGGTTACCATTGCTCAAAAGCGTATTAGCAGATGGGCGAAGGTGGACAGTGCTGACCAAGAAAATGAAACTGAGAGAAGATATGTTAGCTAATTATTTGAAGTGTCATCATTGGTGTACTATGTTGTTATACAACAAAGATGTTGATAGCAATTGTATTGTTGTTATTGCTTTTAATGTTTTGTAGCTATTGTTTAGGTAGATGTTTGGAAAATAGGTGATTGTGTAGTACAAACTAATTTCCTTCATTAATTGTAAGTCTTAAATCAAAACTAGTGGTCCTCTTTCTCAGTTTTGCTGCTATTTCTTTTACTGGGTTTCACAGTTTTGCTCATAATCCATGTACTCTCTCACTGGTACTAATTATTAATTTTAAATAAATTAATAAAACCTCAAAATAAGTTTTCAAAGATCTCTATTTGCAAATAAGAAAGCAAAAACCAAAATAATGCTTTCTAAAAGTTCTTTTGCTTTCTAGGCCACAATTTGATGAATAAACAATTTCATCCGGGGTAATTTTACAAAAAAAAAAATGTGTATGATTAAATGTTATTTTTAGTATTTCATTTTTTATTTTGGTACGTTTAGTTTTAAAATCCAATGCTAATATCTATATTTTTGACAATGATTCATTTTATTTTTTTAACTAAAATATTAGATAAACAATAGTATTGGCTGATTTGGCCATTAGAATAGTTTTAAAAATATAAATATAAAATATTTTATGGTTTTAAAAATGTTTATTTTAATCTTTGAGGCTTTCAAAAGAATAATTAAAATAAAAATAACATTTTAAATTTAATTCAATATTACAAAATAATAATAAATTTTAAATTTAACGTAATTTCATAAAACTAACTAATAAAGTGATTTTGTTATTTATTTATATATTATAATTTAAGGATTTTTAATGACTATTTCTTTTACTTTGATTTTCTAATCAAAAAAATATTATCTATTATTCTTCTATAGATTTCTTTTACCAAATGAAAAGGTAAGAAAATATATTTATTTAAAGTTATTAATAAAAGAAGTCAAAATTTGTTGGCTGAACAATGCCATTCATCCTTTTTATTATTCACTTGGAAGAGTACATCTCCTCCGATCACGGAAAAAGCAAATGTGGAAAATAAATGCCTTTTTATCTAAATACCTTTTCAAATTTGGATGTGACAACTAGATAGGGTGATAACATAATGCTAACGGGAATTTTTTTTAAAAATTATAAAAATACACCTTTTAATCTTTTTACAATTATTAAATACTTAATAAAATATTAATACTTTAATTATTCTACTTGATTTACCTTAATTTGTTTTATATTTTAAAATAAAAAATATTATTTTGAATAAATGTAGAATTAAAATATGGTGTTAAGTAAAAATATTGTTACCCTTGTCTATCATTCTAATAACTAAGCTTTTATTCAAAGTCATATATTTATAAAAAAAAAAAAACAGTCTAACTAATTTATTTGTAATCTTATAACATTTTGAACTAATTTTATTGATATGGTTCTAAAGTTTTAATAAAAGACCTTCACTACGAAACCATTTCATTATTTGAATAAAAAATTTAATTATTTCAAAAATTTTAATATTTTTAATTGAATTTTTATTAAAATAATTTGTTTTATCAAGTGTTTAAAACATTTTTTGTTTAAAGATTTTGTCATTTAATCTTGGAATAATATGATCATTACTTTTATTTTTGTCATCTTTCCAAAAATGATTTAATTAGTATGTTAGGGGCATAGATGAGAAAAACCGAGTCCATACAGCCAAAACCGTTGTATCAAATGGAAAAATAGGTGTGAGAATCGGTTTATACTGGTTATTTGGATAAAAATATTTGAGGTAAAGTGGATTTATATGGTTGGATAAAAAGTTTAAACTAAAAAATTCTAGATATTTGACCTGATCCATGATTCTACTATAAATATAAATATAAATATAAATATAAGAATCTAAACTGGTAGGAATATTACACTCATACCCATATTTAAATTCTCGATAGTTGTTCATTACACTGGTTTTTTTGACATTTTACAGATTCATCTTGAATTTGTTTTTTCACGTACCATTGCCCTGCCGCCAAATCCTGCAGCTGAAAGCTTTCTTTTTGAAGTCAGATAAGCTTTTCAGCAAGCTTCCATTACACATCACTAAATTGATACATTTTGGTTTGTGTTTGTGATATCTAGTTCCTATTTCACTGCATTCTCTCACATGGTTATCTCTCTCACGATTCAAAGTATACAATGGTCATCTTCCTCAAAGTCTAGCACTGAATTTTTTTGTTCTGATCTGGCTGTTTGGGTTTTGTCTGCTTCATCAGGTGATATCTTTATTTTTTTTCCTTGGTCGTTGTTTTGGTTTGGTTGATTGTAAGTCTAGGTTTAGTTTATTTCTTTTGGCTTTTCATGTTAAAGTTCTCTTCTTTCTTGACCATTGTTTGATGATCTTTGTTAAAGTCTACGTTGTCGTCTTCCTCAAAGTGTACCACTGAATTTTATCGTTGTGATCTACCTGTTTGGGTTTTCTCTGCTTCATGAGGTGATTTTTTAGTTTTATTTTTCCTTGGCTGTTGTTTTGCTTTGCTTTATTGTAAGTCCAGCTTTAGTTTATTTGTTTTGGGTTTCGATGTTAAAGGTTTCTTCTTTCTTGACCATTGTTTGATGATCTTTGTTAAAGTCTATGTTGTCGTCTTCCTCAAAGTCTACCACTGAATATTATCATTGTGATCCTGCTGTTTGGGTTTTGTCTTCTTCATGAGGTGATTTTTTTGTTTTATTTTTCGTTCGCCGTTGTTTTGGTTTGCTTTATTGTAAGTCCAGCTTAGTTTATTTGTTTTGGATTTTGATGTTAAAGTTCTCTTCTTTCTTGACCATGGTTTGATGATCTTTGTTAAAGTCTACGTTTTTAACAACACCGTCTAGGTTTTTGTTATATGTTTTTTTTTGTATATATAAAACACATAAATTTGTTTTCATTTCCCTTGTAGCTTTTTTCGTAATTTGGATCTCCTTTCGTTATGATTTTTCCATTAAGGTTTTATTTTGTATTTGTATTTTCCGTTGCTGGTATTTTTGTTTGTTGCTTTTGCTGTATAAGTTTTCTGTCGTTTATCATGTAATTTTTTGATGTATTAGGATGTTAAAATGTTTTTTGGTACTATATTCTGTTTATGGTTTGGTTTAATAATTTTTATGTTATTATATTGTATTAATGTATTGTGTTGTTTCTAATTTTGTCATTTTTCCAAGGTTGTGATGGCAAAGAAGTTCTGTTATGGTATCGTAGCATGCGGAAGCACATGATCGTGACAATTGGAAATTAAAGAGAAGTAAGTAAAAGAGCAAGAGAAATAACACACAAGGATTTACGTGGAAAACCTCTTTTGAATGTAAGAGGAAAAACCACGGGACGATAATGAACAAAGTTCCACTATGAAAAGAAGAGTACAAAGCTCTTGAATGGGAACAAAAATCCTCACCAAAATACACTCAGGTGTATATTACAAAGTGTGTCTCTGTAAAATGTTTTTCTATATTTTTTTTTCAAGTCATGGAGATGTTATTTATAGGCTTCAAAACTGAAACAGTTAATAGGCCATATGAAGAGTCTTCAAAAACTGCGCTAGTAAATAGGCCATATGAAAAGTCTTCAAAACTGAAGCAGTAAATAGGTCATATGAAGAGTCTTCAAAACTGAACCAGTAAATAGGCCATATGAAGAGTCTTCAAAATTGAACCAGTAAATAGGTCATATGAAGAGTCTTCAAAACTTAAGCAGTAAATAGGCCATATGAAGAGTCTTCAAAATTGAACCAGTAAATAGGCCATATGAAGAGTCTTCAAAATTGAACCAGTAAATAGGTCATATGAAGAGTCTTCAAAACTTAAGCAGTAAATAATTAATAATTAGTGCTTAAGTAACGTGTGGTATTAGGAATTGAATGAGAACCACATATTCTAACAAGTTCGATATGACTAAAGATATTGATGGCAGGAGGGAGACCTTAAAACTTGGTGTGAGAGTACTTGATTTGTGGTATATTCATAACCGCAATTCCAATGTGCACTTTGAAATGATTTTGATTGATCAAAAGGTAAAAAATATAAAATTTTAGTTTTATCCTTTATTGTTTATTGTGTATTTATGATTTGTTGGATATCCAATATCCTTTGTTAGGGGGGCAAGATACATTGCATAGTTAAAAAGGATGAATTTGATATCTGGGATGGGAAGTTGAAGGAAGGTGATACATATAATGCACAATTTCAAGATTGTGATGAATGATGGGCAGTACAAAGTGTGTGAACATCCATTTAAATTATTGTTTATTGGAGCCACTTCCGTCCATCCCCAACCTATTGCAAATGTACCCAAGAAAGTTTATCATTTCCGAAGTATAAAGGAAGTAGTAGCTGGTAATTTTTGTCCAGATTTGTTGATTGGTATGTACAATATAGAATAATTTTATTTCATTCATTAACTAACATGTATTAATTATTCATGCATTTAATTTTTAAATTTTATGATTTAAGATTTGATCGGTTGGGTAGATAACGTCAAAAGTAAGGCGCAATCTAAAAATGTTGTTTTTAGTTTAATGGACCTCAGGTAATATAAATTAATTTTATTTTTTTTACACCAGATATTATTGATTTAAAAAAAATTGTTGATATGTAGTGGTGGTATAGTTTCTTGTACATTGTGGGATGAATATTGCACAAAATTTTTAGAAAGGTATAATGAGAATCCGAATTCAAAGAAGTTCGTGATCATTCTTACTCAAGCCAAGGTTAAAGCAGCGATAAGTAGTTATATTTTTATTTAATTTTTTCTGAAAATTTCTTAATTATGTTCCTAATCATTTTTGTTTGAATAGGAGAATGGCCAGTGTCTATGTCAAATACGTGGAATGGTACCAAATTAATTATGGATGATGATATTCTTGAAATAATCTAATTCAAACAATGGTTAAATCAGTAATTTTCCAAACTTTGATTGATATTTTTTGTAAAATCATTACGTGATTATGTATGATTCATATAATAATAGAATTCTAAACAAATATTGTATGATTAATTATATTTCAGAATTTCTCTTGATGAATTAAAAATTATGAGTTAATCTGGTAGTCAACTGACTCAGTCCTCCCAATATAGTGATACTGAAAGGTTTGTTTATAAATGTTTAGTGAAGAACATTTATGAAATTCCATTGATAGACAAGGTATGTTTAATGATTTATGATATTTTTTTTATTTTGAATTTATATGAATCATTTGGTATTTGACTAATTTTGTTTGATATAGGAAATTATATGTGTACCTGTTGCCACAACTATTAAGTTTACTCTTGATAACGATGGGTGGTACTACTTGGTTTGTAATCATTGCAACAAAAGAACTTATGAAACTGGTCCTTTCAAATGCACCTATTGTGATCAGGAAAATAACATTCCCATTTTCAAGTTAGTATGTTATTTTATTTATATTCAATTATTCAAACTTTTTGTATTTGCTTTGTTATAATGTTTGAAATTGTTATAGGTATAGACTTCAATTACAAGTTTGTGATGATGCGTGTAATTATGCTAACTTTGTGGTGTGGGATCAAGAATGCAGAAGCACTATTGGTATCTACGCTGAAGATTTGCAAAAGAAAATGATTAAGGTTAATATTTTGAACATCAGTCCCATTATTTTCTTTGTTATTGCATATTAAATTATGTTTTGTTTTCATTTGTAAAATAGGTGGATGAAGATGATCCGAAGTGTTTTCCCGATGACTTGGATGCAATGTTAGGATGTACTATTTCCTTCAAAGTTTGAACCCAACCAAGGAATAGATGTGCTTCTGTCATTAAAGTGTTTGGCGTTCCTGAAATAATCAATTACGTTAAAAGGCTTATACAACCCGTAAAAGTAATAATTTGATTAATATTTCTTTAGTAGACTAAATATCTACTTTTAAATACACAATTTATTGAATGTCATTTTATTTTAATTTTTTTCTATTACATAGATTGCCGAGTCCAGTGATAAGAACATAATTGATTTAGGAGGTGATAGTTCCAGTGGCATGGTAAGTCCTGTTTAATGTACATTGTATTTGTTACATTACTTGATTGATTTTTTTTAATTTTCCAGCTACATAAACTATAATTTAATATAATTTTTTCGTCATGTTATTTGGTTAGATTGCTGAATTTTGTGCCAAAGGTGTTTGTAATTTAGCAGCAGACACTGATAATGACTTGGTAAGTGTTTTTGTAGTTATTGCATTATGTATTTAGAATTTGTTTTGAAGTTATAATTAATGTACAACTTATTTATATATTGATGCAGATGAGTTTGAGTGGAACAATTAACAATGATCTTGATAATCCTTCTTTTGGTACTCTAGCAAAGAGAATTCTATCAAATAGTGTTGCTTCTGTGGATTCCTCCCAGGATATAGACTTTGGCCAATTATCAACGACCAAACCGCTGAAAACTATCAAGAAGGAGATCGATTGACTGGACTATGTTGTTTTTATTTTTTGAAACTATGATGAATTACTAATTTCATCCCTTTTGTTAAATGTATGTTAATTATCTTAATGACTGATAGACTTCTTAACTGTTTTATCAAACATAGTACGTGTACAAACTTTTGTTGTATTTAGTTTCATTTTCAATATAATGATGTCATATTATTATTTCGGCATCGTAATTTAATTAATAAGAGTAATGATAACTTGTATTGTGATGTATACATTGTGCACATAATAGAATTTACATGAGAACTACTTATTTAATTAATTTACTGATAATAGTAGGATTTAATATAAACAATAAGCTTGAAATACAAACAAAATAACTTATAAGTTATCCATTCCTACTAAATTCCAAAAGCATCGAACAAAAAGTACTTCAAAAAGATATCCAAGACTCAAAATACAGTTACATAATATTTTCAATTTAAACTTTCCTTACATTTATAGTTGTGGATCGTAGTTTATCCACCTTGAAAGTTATGACATCTCCGGCTTTGAATCCATTTTCAGCATAGAATGACTTCCATCCACAACTTAAAAAACATTCTTACCTTCTTTTGGTCCATCTTATGGTGCATGACCACGAACAACCATTACTATTGCGAAGTTCATGATTTTTCCTATTCTTTAGCAAGGCTCTTGTGGCAAACTGGGCATCCAAATACTGAACAATTCATTTGCAATGTGTTAAAAAATGTGAATAAATCACGTAAAGCAGAATATAAGTTAATTAATAAACCATACCAGGGAAGAAGACTGAATATCATAGTTAGTTAAAGTCTTGACCATTGTGTAGTAAAACTGACTTTGTAAATCATCCTCCTCATTTATGGTAGATTCATTTTTTATCAATGGTTTACAATAATTTATTTCATTCCTTGTCAAAAAGAATATCCTAAAATGGAATTTGTGATCCCCGATAAAATATAGACGCATTACCTAATCCTCACGTGTATCATATTAACTTACCATTTCTGGTAATCCATGTCTAGCAAATATCCTTCCTGTGTAAGATCCCTCAATTGCCACTTGATGATTTTTTCCCATAGTGTAACATCTCGATCGGATATTACGGATTATAATAATAAAATAAAATAAGAAAATAAAATGTCATTAATTATAAATTCATTTCCCAAAAACGCGAGAAATTTTAAATAATTTATTTCATAATAAAGATAACTCTAAATTCAAATTTCTCAACATTCAATAAAACACCAAAACAGTCTTATAATAGTTTACAACTTTATTCCAAAACCATAAGTGATAAAAAGTCAATAAAATTGTTCCCATGAGTTTTTTCCCGCTACACTGATAAGCCTCACCAGATCCACCTGCAACATCATCTGCTCCCGTGTACCGCGTACACGATCATCGCGAAACACAAACATATAGGGTGAGCTAACAAAATAAACACACATACACATACACACACACACACACACACATATATATATATATATATATATATATATATATATATATATATATATATATATATGTGTGTGTGTGTGTGTGTGTGTGTGTGTGTGTATATATATATATCTATGGCACAATTATACAAATCACACAATCACACCAAAGGAATTCCATCCCTTGATATCTCATCACATGGCCACAACCATGTTAATCGTGTTCTACGTCTTCTAATGAGTACCTCAAGGTGTCTTGCTGCCATACCTATCGGCCACAAACGATAGAGCACGTGCGGGAAACCATTGCTACGGATCATACACTGTAATACCAGGTGGAGTTCCCAAATATGAACATAGTTCGCAACGTCCCAAGACTACCAAACTCGTTGGCTAACTACTGATGAGGGAAATCTATCAGGACCCATCCGTACTGGCCACAACCAACACACTCACACCAGCAACACTCGCCAACCCGAGCTCAACTCAAGGGTTCCTCGTGTTCATCCGCCATCCCGAGCTCAACTCGAGGGATGCCATTCCGAGTTCAACTCGAGGAATGCCACATGCTTAACCCCTATCCCGAGCTCAACTCAAGGGATACGTTCCGAGCTCAACTCAAGTAACATCAGTAACCCACCTTTGAAGCATCACTATAGCTTTGTAGATCACACACGTCCAGAGTGAAACATTAATACTGCTGTAGTAGAATCGCCTAGCGGGGGACACGTACCGCCATGCGCTGCCGTTTCCAGACCGCCTGGCGGGGGACATGTGCCGCCAGGCGCCAAGCGCATCTGATGCTACTGTTTCAGTAAGTATCGCCTAACGAGACAACCCTTACCACTAAATGCCATACCTTTAATACTCTACTGGTTTTGTAGCTATCACCTGACGGTCAAACACCACCGCCAGGCGCTACACTAGTACTTACGCGGTACTGGTTTTTAAGCACCCAGAACAAGGTAAAAATCAATCCTACTTTTATAAATAAGCATATCCACAATCAAGAATATAGGCTTCCAGAAATCAACATGAATCACATGCATAATCTCAACTTAGATGGTTTCATCATACGTGTACACAAGTATTACCATATATCATATGCATCAATGCAATTAATATTGACACACATGTCTTCACCAATAACCAATTCTCCACATGTGACTAACCCAAAGGAACATTAAAATTGATAGAGACTTACCACATAACCCAAACATGCTTCATTAGAAGTTACTAGGAATTGTCAAGAGGTTATTCATGCATTTTAAGGATTCCAAAATCAGCAATATTAAGTAACTTATATCTCTAGTTACTGACCTCCAAATCGAATCTCCACCGTTCAAAGTGAAGAACCACATGTTATCGACCACCTATCAAAATTTCACCTAAATTGGACGGTTAACGAACTGGAAAATGCAGTTTTACGAAAACTGCGCGAACCAGAAAAACGGTGGCGCCTAGCGCCCAAAATCAGGAGCCTAGCGCCTGGCGGTACAGACCCAGCGCCGGGCGGTTCCTGTTCCGCGAAAATATGAAAAATAGCGTTTTTCGTGAATTAGACACCACACATCTCTGGTGTGGCGCCTGGCGGCCAATTGGGTGCCGCCAGGCGGTTCTTGCACCTACGAACCTTACCCCCTTCACAACAACTCTAATTTCCATCATTTTAAGACTCTATAGGATACGATCCCAATTATTAGGATTACAGTTCATCCTTAACACTTCCCATTCACATTTTCTCCTTAGATTGCTGCCACTATAGAAATTCCTAATTCATCAACCCTAAGATAATATTCCTACTCTTTCATCCAATTTAGCCATCAATTAAATGAATTTCAATGAAATTTGACATCCTATCACCCCTTAACCATTAAAATTGGCTTTCCCTCCTATTAGAGTCATCCCACAACACTCAGAACACCAAAATTGAACCAAAATTTGGTTCGCGTCGTCTGACGAGTGTTCATCACCGCCAGGTAGTTCAAGCAAAACCCAAAAACTGGGTTGGTTTGTCATGCGTCGCTTGGCGGGCAAGCTCGTGCCGCTAGGCGGTTCCATCTCTAAAACCCCAAAAGCGCCCATAAAAAGACGAGTCACATGACAGTGGTTCATCACCCAACAGGCGATTTCTGGAAAACTCCAAAAACACAGCCACAAACACTCTCAACATGATCATGCATATTATTAAAAATAATATTAAATCAAATAACACACAATTGACATACACAGGACTTGAACCCAAGTCCTCTCACAACACTAAGTACTCTCAACCATTTAAGCTAGTACTTTTCCACGTCATACATGTCAGAATTAAATGTCAAAAAGGCTCCCACTACGCGCATTTATTAATTAATTATTTATTTAATTAATATTCTTTTGAAAGTAAGAAAATGACATACAAAAAATATTACAAAAATATGAATATAAAAGAAACATATTTATTAGACTAGGGATCTCAATGTGGCGGATAGGGTACGAAGAGTAACTCTCTCGTACCCTACCTACTGGATAAATATCCGCCGTATATTCGTACCTGTACTCATATTTGTACAGGTATCTGTTATGCGGATACCCGTATATCTTTTTAATATCATTAGATATTTATAAGTAACCGCGAGTATTTATAAAAGAAAATTTTAATATTTAACAACATATTTTAATCATAAATTCAAATAAAAATACAATGCAAAACATTCATAAATTTCAAACAAAGTGCAAATAACCTATTTAAATAGGATTGAATGATAGACTATAAAGAAATGAAGATTTTTTAAAACCAATTGATAAAAAATAACCTAGTCAAAATAAATGTGTCAATGATTTAATCATGATTTTTTATTTTTTAAATTTAAATTAGAGATATAATGGATACGGATGTCCACGGGCACAAATATTATAATACCCGTACCCACCCCATTAACATGCAAGTATAAAAAATACCCGTACCCGTTATCTGCATGTATCTATTTCCTACTCATTGCAGATTTTATCCACAAATATTTGAATACGAATTTTTTTGACATCCCTATATAAGATCTATTGAATAAGTTGATAGAGAATTTATGAAAAAATTTATAGTTTTAACCAAACGCTATATTTTTTTTTCTTGTTTATTCCCCTTAAGTATTATAGTTGTGTCTTTTTATTACTAAATAATGATAAAATAATTTTAAATAATACGTAATAAGAGTAAATTTGGTATTGACATTATTTTAAAATGTCAACAAAATTAAACTTTTAATTTTTGAGAATTATGAATCTTAATCCTAAATGCTTCAAATAAATTCAGTTTTTTTAATAGAAAATTTGTATTAACAAACTAACTTATGTTATACAACGAATTTGTAATCTATATCTATATCTATATACAAATGAAAACTAACAAATGACAAGTTTTTTAATAAAATACTATTTCTGAACTACTACAATTCAAATATTTCTGACTACAAAAAGTAAAAAGGCTGACGTGTCAAACTCTCATAATTTTGGAAGTTCAAAAAATAAATCAAAAAGAAAATAATATCTCTCTCTTTTCGTCTCACCTTTGTATCCCACTAACTCAATCCTTTTCTTTCATTCAAACATCTTCATCTTCTTCTCTCTCTTTTTCACTCACAGATATTCAAACCTCTTCATCTACTTCTCTCTCTTATGATTTCTTTCTCTCTTTCTCAGCCGCAGACAACACCATCCAGATAATCTTCTTCTTCAGACAACAACACCATGTTTTCTATTTTTTTTCAAACAACACCATGGCTCCAGATAATCTTCTTCCTTTCTTCATCTCATTCTCTCCAACTTTTCATTTTCTCTCTTACTCCATCACTCTTCGTCTTCTTTCTTCATCTCTATTGCATGGATCTTTTCCTCAATTTTTTACTCTCAGATTCATGACCATCGTGACCAATAAGAAAAAGGTAACAACTTCTCATTTCCATTTGTTTTCGTTCTTCTACCATCTCCCAGATCTACTTTTTTTTCTATCATTTTTGTGTTTGGTGGATATTTTTCTCTGAGAGCTACTTATTTTTGTTATATTTTTTTGTTTGATGAATGTTTTGCTTTCAGATCTACTTTTGTTATATGACGAGATTGGTTGGATTGAGGTTTTTTTCTCAAATCTGGTGTTCGATGTATATTTTGTTTTCATATGTTCTTTTCTTTTGGTTGATGTTTTGCTATGAGATTTTTCAACACCTTTACAAATACAACAAAGGTAACAACTTCTCATTTTCATTATTTTTGTTTTTTTACCATCTTCTCATATCTATTTTTGACGAGATGTTGGATCGCTATTTTTTGTCTCAGAGCTTCTTCATCACCTTCATGAATAAGAAACAGGTAACAAGTTCCCATTTGTTTTCATTCTTCTACCATCTTCTCAGATCTACTTTTTTTTCTATCATTTTTGAGTTTGATGGTTATTTTTCTCTTAGATATACTTATTTTTGTTCTAATATTTTTTTTGATAAATCTTTTGCTTTCAGATATACTTTTCTTTGTTGTTGACATTGGTTGGATCAAGCTTTTTTTCTTGGATATGTTGTTCGATGGATATTTTTTACTCAACTACTTTTCTTTTGGGTTATTTTTTGTTCAGACTTCTTCATGACCTTCACGAATAAAAGAAGGTAACAAATTCTTATTTTTTTTACGTTCTTCTACCATCTTCTCAAATCATCTTTTCTCATTTGTTTTTGTTCTTCTACCATCTTCTCAGATCTATTTTTTTTCTATCATTTTTGTGTTTGATGGTTATTTTTCTGTTAGATCTACCTATTTTTGTTCTATTATTTTCTTTGATGAATATTTAGCTTTCAGATCTACTTTTCTTTGTTGTCGATATAGGTTTGATCGAGTTTTTTTTTTCTCAGATTTATTGTTCGATGGATAGTTTATTCTCATATCTTATTTTCTTTTGGTTTATTTTTTGCTCTGAGATTCTTGATGACCTTCATGAAGATCATTTGTAAAAGGTTTGATTTTTACTGTGACTAAAATCATTCTCCTCTTTTTTTAAAAGTTTTAATTTTTTTTTCATTTATGTGTTGTTGTTTTTTATGTGGGTTTTTTCTCACATCTTAACTTTGTTTTTGTTTTCGAGATGAATGAAATCTTCAAGAAGGAGAAAACTGAAGATCTCTTCAAAGCCAAAGGCAAGGCTATGAAGCACAAATAACATTCTTAAAAGGTTTATTTTTCTTCATTTTTATTTTTTAGATCTCAGTTTCAAAAGTTAATGTTTTTTCTACCATCTTTTTTTTTTTTCACGGGTAAGATTTTATCAGGATGTGTCTTCAGTTTACCTTTTCTTCTTTTCACATCCATGTCTTCTCACATTCGTGTCTTCTGTTCTTTCCAGTTTGATTTTCGATTTTTAGTTTGTTTTTCTATTCATTTTTGTTTAATCCATTTAAGTTTCGGCTTGGATCATACTCAACTCACTGTTTTTGTGTTCTTCTTCATTGATTTGTCAAAGTTGAAGTTTTTCATTATTAAGATTTTTTCGTTGCATTAAAATCAACTTACTATTTTTTTATGATTTTCTCCAATCTTTTTATTTTTTTTTCAACTACGATTTGTTTAAGTTAAGTTTTTGTTTTTTTTTTCCATCTTCGAATAT
>Ga0214545_1007408_pt1 | contig 18369 bp, 10 predicted proteins | sample CNSS4metaG_FD_160064 | JGI IMG/M metagenome (GOLD analysis project Ga0214545, IMG submission 160064) | Root nodule microbial communities from cowpea collected in UCLA plant growth center, Los Angeles, California, USA - CNSS4 | ecosystem: Host-associated > Plants > Roots > Nodule | place: USA...
CAAAATTAAGTAAAAACTTTGGGGAATTAGATGATAAATTGATAATTCAACATTTTCATCATATTCATACTATGACATACACAATGTATTCTTTAAATTTTAGCACATTAAGAATTACATAATACTTGTCTTTTCCAGTTATACAAGAATTTGAAATGTTAATGCAAGAGTCCATAAAAGAAGTAATTAATATACACAAGTGCAAGTTTTTTTTTTTTTTAATTTTATGCGGGCTTACGGGCCGGCCCGCGTGGGCCGCGGGCCTATGCGGGTCTGCGGGCTCACTATCCTGACCTGCCCCGCGTTTTTTATGCGGGCCTGCGGGCCGGGCCCGCGGGCCAGGCCCTAATTGTCATCCCTAATAAGAAGTGTGCATTTGATTCTGCGATTAATATGAATGACTTCAGGAAGTGATGTGTTAACAAAAACGTTATTTCATAAAGTGCAGTGCAGTTTACAGAATAAATGATGAAAAAATTATTAATAAATCCGGTTCTATGAAAATTCAGTTTAATATTATAGTGTTAAAAAAATAATAAGGTGAGAAACAAAATTTTGTTATGCGTAAATATGAACTATACAGAGGTAGAAAGATGAACTAAATGGAAATAAAATAATGACAATATCTTAATTTGATAAATGAGTTTGTTTACAATACATTCTCTATGAAAAAAAAGAAAAGAATCATTTAAATATTTTTGGTTTAATTAGTTAGATGGTATCACTTTCTTTCGGATGTGTTAGTTTGGTATCCGTTTTTAAAAATGTATTAATTTAGTTCCAACTTTTGAAAAAATGTCTTAATCATGTTCCTTTCAGACAAAAATTACTAATGTCGTTAACTTAATTCATGACTTTTACCACTAAATTTTAATATAAATATCAATACTTATGTTGTAAGTCATTTGAAATATCAAAACCGTTTTAACGGTGTTAATAATTTTTTGCTAAAAATGACCTGAGACATCTTTTTAAAAATTATGACTTAATTAACATATTTTTAAAAAGTAGGTACCAAACTGACACATTTAAACGAGAGTGATACCAACTCATTAAACCTATATTTTTACTTATTTACCAAGGGTTTTTTAATTCCTTAAAACATGGCATATATATCCACACAACTTGAGGCGATTCTAAGTGAGACAGGACATAGCTAATTCCATTTTTCTCTCCACGATAATTGCTTGAGAAAACATTGTGGGACAATGCACGTGTGTTCTAATAGAGAGTGTGTGTTGTGTGTGTGTGTACAAGAGTAGAATAGAATAGACTACCTTAAAGAAAAGGGAAGGAATAATAATTTCCATAGTAGCAGTTGACCAAGTACAAAACCCTTGTCCTGCCACTGCTGAATTACCCTTAATTTCTGTGTTCTTTCCAATCACTGTGCATAAGATTTGAGGTATTATGCGAGAAGAAGAGGTATAGTTAGGTATATAGCTAGGAAGCAGACGAATCAAAACACCAGTTAGTGAGTCAAATTGAAATTGGAACCATTCCAAAAGTGGGATATGGAAGGAGAGAGAGGTGGTGCTACCAATTATGACCTTCAAGTTTCCTTCTCCAACACCCCACAACCCATACACGAATTGGGTTTTGTTCACTACCAAGAAAACCAGCTCCTTGGTTTCTTGTCACCTTCTTCACAATCTCAATCCTTAAACACCACCGATGTTGTTGTTACTTCTTCCGCCACAACTGCTGCAACCATCGGATTCATGAATCACACCCAACTTGTCGGAAAAACTTGGAACAACGACCAGGTGTGGTTATTCACTTTCGATTCTACTTAGCAAAATTAATCTCCTTATTAATTGGAATTAATACTCAATAAAGCTCTCTAATCTTCACCCTTGGTTATATTATATTATAGATTTTATTTCCTTCGTGTTCTCTTTTCTCTTCTGTGTCCTTATCGATCTTAGGGTATTTATAAGGACTTTTTGCTTACTGTATTTCAGGTAGAAACTCTAGATCCAAAGCCTGTCGATGAAGAAAACTGCACTGGAAACGCTAGTGAAGGCAACAACAACGCTTGGTATATATATATATATATATATATATATATATATATATATATATATATATATATATAAATTCCATTTTTCTTCAATTTCATTACACTATTTTTGTTAATTTTTATGTCTCTCTTATCTTCTCTTTCTCTCTCCCTAAGTGCATGCACGTAGATATTTATTTATATATCAGTTAAAGAGATATAGTCTAATCTTATAGGAAAGGAATTGCTTCTTTATCTGGATTCAAGATTTTAAAACACAGTTACCACCGATTCGTGTTTTTTTGTTTTTTTTGCAACAGCAAGATTTTTTGAGTTTTCGTGATAGTATTTTGCCAACAGTTTGCGACTGTGTGCCGCATTTATCCACAAGTTTTAGTTTATGTGATCACATTATATATTTATCTCTGCAATTTTCTGCGATGAAGAACCGAAATGAAATCACAACCCCAGTCAGAATCTTGATATAATGTTGTTGAATCTGGAACACATTTCTGAATCCTTGACTTCACATGTTCTATCTCTCAAACAGATCACATGTCCATTTTCTTTAAGTGGCACTTTTTATTTGAAGTGTTAATTGGTTCTTTGAAGACGTGATTGATTACGTTGTGGTAGGTGGAGGAACGCAGGTACAGAGAAGAACAAGGTGAAGATAAGGAGGAAGCTTAGAGAACCAAGGTTTTGTTTCCAAACAAGAAGCGATGTAGATGTGCTTGACGATGGTTACAAATGGAGGAAATATGGCCAGAAAGTTGTCAAGAATAGCCTTCATCCGAGGTAATAATATTCAAATCTTTTCATTAATTATATATATATATATATATATTTGCTCAAGCCATGTATTTTATGTAATTTTTAAGGATCATAATGAGTTATATATTATTATATATTCATATCACGTGGAAGTTCAATTTTTTTTCTAACTAAAAAATGATTCATTCTGCAAAACTGAACTTAAAGCAGCACTTGGTTTGGATAAAAGGAAGCCATAATAACTAGGATTTTGAACTGAAGAATTCTTCTGAACCACCCAATCAAAGGACATTCATTGAATATAATAATGAAAAGATATTGAAGAGGTGGGAGAAATGAAAAATGAATAAATAAATATAATACTTTTGGTGTGTGAAAGTGTGTATGAACAGAAGTGTTTGTGGTTGAGTACACTGGCAATATCAGAGGCATTATACCCGGGGGGATGAAGGTAAAATGTCTTTTTCTGGGAAAAGTGTGTCGGTGGTGAATAATTTAAATCAAATCCTGATCACAAGTCACAACATTTATTGGCATCATTCATCTTAGACTTTTGTTTCTGAGAAAGAAATAGAGGGAATCTAACACCTATATAAACCTATGAAAGGAATGGTTCATGATCATTTAAATTCTGCATAAAATGCACAAGTGTTGATTCTATTAACTCACCCCAGGCTTATTGAAAGGGAAGGGAGAAAATAGGTATATTTATATAAATATTTGGTGGGCTATTATTATTGTTTTGACAATAAGATGCACTATAGGGTCCCCTATTTCGTACTCTATTTCAAAACCATCCATTTTCTCCTCGTATTTCTATCACAAAACTTCTCTACATATTCATCCTTCTCTGTAAAAGTCCAACTTTAAGTTTTCCAATTCCAGTTCATGCTTTATGTTAAAATGTCATAAAAACTGTTATCATTTTATACTTATTTTCATCTAAATAAACCTTAATTAGCCATGCATGGAGCTGATTACTTTAATTTTAATACTTTAACTTTAATTTAATTGATTCCATGCATGGAGCTTTTCGTTTAAATGGAATAATAACACCATACAGAATTTTATACAGTAAATATTGTGAGAACATTTGGTTTATTTTTCTTTAAGAGAAAGTATCAGCAAACTAATCAAGATTTAGAGCGGGTTTCGGATTCACATTTATCTTTTATTTTTTTCTAAGTTGATACAATTTAAGTTTTATATGTGTGGCAATAAAGTTTTAATTAGTATATATCATATATAGGACAAAAAGTTGATAAAGCACAATAAGTCTATTTTTCAGGTACATTATGATGAAAGGTTTTACATAAATTTTATCTTGAATGAGAAAAGGGGGAAAATAGTTATTGGCATGTGTCTCAAAGCTACTACAGATAAAAAGCTAAGAATGTTGAAACATATATGTTGGAAACATATAATGGGATCTTTCTAAAATGTTGACAACGTTGGAGACATGTTACAGGGTTTGGTAAGGTAAATAGATAATGCATGCATTAATTAAACAAGTTTTAGTGTTAATCTAGGTTATTAGTTTGATTAACAAAGTGTTCAAACAGATTGAGTCGTGTAACAGTAAATTTTTGGTTTTTCAAACACTGTCATTGCTTTACACATATTTGTACTTAATTAGTGTTGCGTGCATGGGAAGAAACAGTGAGAATATTTTTAGTGGAGGTACTTGTGAATGCAAATGGTCAAAGTTTCATCGATGGAAACTCAATATCCTTAACCTAAAAAGCAAGATATCAAGTGAGGTTGAGAATTTAAACGTGAGTCTAAATTTTATATTGAACAAAAATGAAAAAGTTGAGCACCATATAAGGATCATGACTCATAAATCCATCACTTTAAGATTTTGGATTGAGAATAATGTAAATACCTTATGAGATTAAACTCAAATCTTATTGGTGTTGTGTTTCTCCAATGAAATCTCCTCTGAACCTAATACATACATATATATCATCATCACAAGATTGCACTTAAAGATATGTACTTAGAAGTGCAATTAGGAAAGTGGAAAGAGCTGAAATGACTTCAGGAACGAAGGTTCATGGAACTGGAATTAGCAGAAATAGGTTTTCTAATAGGATGATGGGACATGACAGTAACATATATTGTTTAACAAAAAAATTATTAACATCATAGAGTGATGCAGTACCAACCTTGATAATAACCAGTTTTTTTTGAAAATAAAGTAGAAGAATTATATACTGGTGTGGAAACAATTGTTTGTTTCTCGACAAAGGAACTATGTGCATATAACTTAATACATATATCAGTAATAAATTCATACCTTTGATGTGTATTTATTTTAAGTGACAGGTTTAATCAACCATAGGAATTTATGTTGTTTATCCCTTGGAAAAATATTAAATAAAACTTTATCATCATATTACGAGTTGAGTCAAGTTCTTTTAATAATAATAATAATAATAATAATAATATATATATATATATATATATATATATATATATATATATATATATATATATATTATGAGATTGGCAAATAGTTTAGAATTTTATATATGTTTTTTTTTCATATATATTATTTGGGTTAAAATAATATTTAATATGTTTTGATGATTTTTTTTTTCATAAGAAGCTAAAATTGGTCCAAACATGCATTTTTAGTTAAATTTCCAATTTAAATCAATCAGATGACATTACTTGAAACCAAAAATTTGGATTTTCTGTTGATTTTTTTCTGTATTGTTTTTTTATTGTGTTTTTATAATACATTGATTACTAATAATTTTAATGTTTTAAAATATATTAAAAAGATATTTAAAATACTAATACAGTATATTTTTAATATTGAGCAGAAAACAAAAAAAAATCAGTAAAAAATCTGGACTCGATAAGATTTATTAACATTTTCGACCAATAAAAAACCGATATTCTTTATGTTTCTTTATTATTAGGGTAGTCCTTCAAATTTTATGCTGACATTTGGAAATTGGAATTTTTTTTTTCTCTCTCTGCGTATTAGTTCGAAATAACTCATTGATCAAACACAAATGTAAAGAACAAGAAAAAATTTAAATTCAATTCTTATGAAGGGACAGAGCTTGACTTCAATACCGATTCATCATTAGTTTGCTATATATTTATGCGAACTTATTCTTAAAAAAATATAATTATAAAAATTAAATAGAAAAAGTTTAATTGTAAAACATAATATGATTTTAACTTCTTTTAAGAGTTTGAATTTTTATTGAGAGAGGATTACGCATGTTTAATAGCATGTTTTTGAACATAAATATCTAAGAAGTACATCTAAAAAACTAAATAATCATACCATATCTTACTTTATATCTTTTATTAGCATTAAGAAATTATATTAATATCTACGACCCATATTTCTTGTAGATAGGGTAGAAACATGAATGATATGTCAAGAAACATAACATTTTCTGATTTTAAATTATATAAAATCTAAAGTTTATACATTTTCATTATTATGTTTTTTATGATCAATTAGCTATATAACGTATTAATAATGACATTTAGAATACATTATACAAGAATTGATATTTTTAACCACAATCAACCTATAAATAGCTATTCTAATGATACATATCTGTATTCGAGAGGGATCTTAATTCAATACTTTAGACTATTCTACCAATATTTTCGTATCTAATATAAAATATTAATATTTTTATAATAAAAATAATTTATAATTTTTTATTTTGACGTTGTTTAGTACGTATGATTTTAATTTAGATTCACACAATAGTTATATATTTATCATATTCTTAAAAAATTTTATAGACTTTTCAATATACATATATTACATATTATATTTTATTATTTTTAAAATAAACGTATTGACGTATAAGATATATATAATATTTGATACATATATCATATTCATACGTAGATTTTTATTAAATCCATTTACATGTTTCCTAAATTTGTTGTCTTATATAATATGGTCGTAAGTCCAGTCAATTATTTTTTTTTTTCATAAAGACTTCAAATTTTTAAAATACATAACTATACTTGTTTTCCAATTTAATTAAATACATGATTTTTTTTAAACTCTATAATTATTACTTGTTTTCCGAATATGATATTGACAGGCCACCTAACAATATTTGTATAAAAGAAAATTAAATCGAGACATTCCTTAAACAATGCATTATACCCTTAGGATTTTGTAGTCATTTATTTTATATTTTTATATTTTGTATTTTATAATTTCTCACACATTGGACGCAAGGTTAAAATTTCTCTTGGTGTGGTTTATATGCCTGGTTCTTTTTGGTAGGATTCAAATGTATCATAGAGAGCTTAATTTTTCAAAAACTAATTATAAAATCATTTAATTTTTTGTATCTTTGCAACATATTTAATATAAATCTGTTTATTTTCTTTCCTATATATTAAAAGGATTATTTTATTTATATCATGAAAAGTATTTGTTAGGGAATAAAAGATATATAAAGGTATTATGATCAATCAATATTTTAATATTAATATGCACTTTTTATACTATCAATAACAAATTCTTATGTATGATAAATCTATTAATTTTTCAATAATTTATTTTGTCACATACACAGTATATTAAACTAATATTAAGCACAATATAACCTTATCTTTGTACCTACACTTTGTATAAAAGTTTTGCAAACGACATGATTAATGACTGAATCTGATAAAGTGATAGAAGAATCTGTCTTAGATTATAATGACAAAATTTTGGTGTTTCATAAAAATCAAAACCCTAATATTAATGTCAACATTAGTGTCTTAAAGCAATTTCACTGTTAAGTAACTGTGTAATGGCAAACCAAGACACCATCCATGGTTTCTCTCTCTTTCTTTATGGCAAGACTTATGTAAAAAAAGATGACTGCTAAAGGAAGCACAACATAAAACACTAACTAATCATAGTTCTTAGTACAAATTTATATTAAATTTAACCTAACTTGTCCAAACAAAGCATCAAGAATTGAAAAATAACACCAAAACCAAAAGTACTCTACAAATTTCATCCAAATTTTTATCCTTTATTATATAGTTCTCTGCTAAGATGTAATCAACACATACCAGGTACAACTATTGTAAGTAGTTTCTGTCATGCATACCAAGAATTTACAGACTTTCATTGAACAAGTTTGATGACAATTTAAGGATTAATTGGCACAAAAACATGACAAAAAAAATGAATATATCTTGAGAGTTGCTGAGGTATTTTTTTCAACAATTTTTTGGAAATTGCAGAAGTTATTACCGTTGCACCCACAACAACTGCAGGGTGAAGAAGAGGGTTGAACGACTCTCAGAGGATTGTCGTATGGTGATAACCACGTATGAAGGAAGACACAATCACTCTCCTTGCGAGGACTCAAATTCATCGGAGCATGAATGCTTTACCTCTTTCTAGGTCAATGTTGGTCGGTAGGTTATAATCATCTACGTGTATTTATCAACTTAAATTAAGCCACTTTGATTGATACATATATATGTTGCCATGTACGTGTCACAGAGTTCAATGTTCTTCAAAGTTGAAATCTCTGTATATGTATACTTATTACAACTTTCCTTACATTTCTTTCTCCATTATTTTTCTGTTTGGAGGGAACCATTACCCCCATAAAAAATATTGTTTGGTTCATATTTACGGAACATTTTTTTGTCAATATATATATATATATATATAGAGAGAGAGAGAGAGAGTTTTTTTTTACTATTACTCTTTACTTAGATAAGACAAATGTATATATAAGTGTAGGATGCCATGAACTTTTACTGTGTATAAGACATCTTGATTTTTGCAGTAACTGATATCATTTGAAGGATATGGTAAAAAAAATAATTTCCACTAATGAATCTGTGTAGATTTTTTGGTATCCAAGAAAGTATTAATAGTATATTCTTTCGTCCAATATTTTCCTTACCAATTATTCACCGAAGAGAAATTTATCAGTTTGATGCATGCCTTAGTTTGGGCGTTATAGGTCGCTCAGGTATCTTCTTTTTTTTTTTATTAGAAATGTTAATCTTAAATTTGTCATGAACGAAAAACTTGAAAATCTTAGATTTTAAAGTCCAAATTCAAGTGTTTTAGTAATGTTTGGTTAGTAAGATGTAATTAGATGATTATAGAAATAAGGGATGAACAAAAATTCATAACCCAGGATATGTTTCTGAACCACAATTTATCTTCTTATATGATGGTTTCATTTTACTTCCTGCTTCATGTGCAACTGCTGTAATAAAAGGAAATACATGTGGTTGATGTATGTAATGAGAAGAGGTTGAGTATTATTGTTGGTCCTGTCTATTTTGTTTTTGATTCGGTGCAACACTCAAACATGAATTTGAAGTCAAATATAATATGGTTGTATATCACAAGAGATTAATCAAAAGAAATAATGCAAAGCTAGTATTACAAAACAGTATGAAAGATTAAATTAGATTTAAAGTCTATTTTTTTACATAATATCATAATCTGGTTAAAAAATCTTTTTAATAAAATTTAATATTTATTAGGTTTATTGATTTACCCATTATTGATTTGACTGGTTGACTATCCCATGCTAAAAACTCAACAACCAGGGTCAAGAGAATAGTGTTTAGATAAATGGATGGAACAATCATGTATTATTATGGTAAAAAGTCATTGTAATTCAACTTGAGGAAAAAAAGAAACACTTAAGAATCTAAATATAACAGATAAGAAAAAAATAAAATCAAGGAACGCATAATCTTGATGGTTTCATACTATGGACAACTCATATCTCTCGTTGACACAATCAATCTTCTTACTTTATCCCCCACAAAAACCCCAACAGCTATGCCTCCATTTTTTATAGGACAATGGCCAACACTGCACCTTCTCATCAATACATAAGATAGAGGTATTTGTGTAATAAAAAATCACTTTTTCAAATCACATTCCTAACGTTGTCAACATCGTCAACCGATAGATTTTTTTCTTTTTCTAAGTCTGAAGAAGTTCAGTGTAAATTGCACAGATAAAAATTTCCTCTTTCCTCATCTATACTCGTCCAAAGTTAATCGATTCTAGAATAGAAAATATGCATACAATAGAAAAAGGGTACTTTTGGCCAAACGCAATAGTTAAGGTACTACTCATCAACTCAAACAACAATCTGCAGTATATTAATTCCTCCACAAACATGGCCCAGACAGAATCTATCTACCGAGGTACACCTGCTTGAATTACAACACTGCAAACTATATTTGCCAATTAATGGACACTGATGAAATATATAGGCAAACCACAATTCATTACAATCTAATCTTTTTTGCACCAAGAAAACCTACATTTCAGACTCTTCTGACAGTTTGTTTGTCCCACCCACAATATCTTCCTCCCCCACTAGATTAAAATCTTAACTGCTGCCTCTAGAACCTTGATGATATCATACTTAGGCTCGCCTCAGTCTTGCTCAGATGTTAGAAGGTTAAATGCCGAATTGGAAGGAATGAAAATTACAAGAGTAGCATCACATCAAGTACAACCTTCTGGCTAAAACTAGTAGACTCCAAATAAGCACTGATAACTATCTTGTGAGAAGTTTGTATGAAGGAATATCTTCGAGCCGCATTATGTCATCAAGCAAAAGCTCTTTCTCCAGCTGACGTCGTGTAGATTTCATTACTGTCTGTTATAACAAAAGTAACATGTTCATAATCACTTGCAACCCAAACAAACATACATACTTCAGTTAAATTTGCTAGTGCCATATATTTCCTTATCTATGAAGAATAATATCATGATCAGGAATACATACGTTAAAATCCATGTATGACGCACGCATAGAAAGCCATTGTTGATCCATCATCTTGAATGTAATGCAATAGAGAAGATCAAAAGCTGATTCATTTTCTGTCAGACAAGCATAAAAATTAATTTACTAACTTTATGAGCGAAACTAACATAAAAAGAAGACCACCATTATCAAGTAAAAGCTACAAACACAAGTATTTTTCTCAAGCAATGCCATTTTGCAGGAAAAAAATTTCATGAACCTATCACAAATTATGAAGTACAATTGTTTGGGAGAAAAATGTTAGAAAAGAAAAGTGAGTGAGGTAGTGAAAGAAACATGTTCCTTAAAAAAAGCCTTCATAAATCTAAACAAATGTATCAAGAGTTCGTTTGGATGAGCTTTTCCATAAACCCTTCTAAGAAAGAAAAAAAAAACAAAAACGAATTAACTGCTCCGTAAGTTTTAACTTACTCATAAGTTAAAATAAAAATTTAAAGAAGTTATAAGAAAGTTTCTATAAATTAACTAAGCACAAGATAATTTTAGCTTGAGAAGGAACTAATTTCAGTTTTCCTTTTTTTTTTTCTGGGAGTTTGTGAAGAAGTTCTTCGAAACAGGCCCAAATACTTTTGTAACATTTAGCATTTTGTTATTCTTAAGCTCCCCACCTTCCTGCTTCCGATGTAAACTGAAAAAATATTACAAGAAAAAATTTACAGATTAACGAGAGCAAAACTAAAGACTACCTGCAATAAATTTTAGGAAAGTTGCTCCTACCAGGGTCCGAGGTTTGACTGTCAAGTAAAACAAAAATTACATTAGTAACAGAAAACCTAATAATCAAACTTAATTCATTACTTGTGAAAAACATCTATGATGCAACAGTCTGCAATAAGAAACATGCACTTTCATGATATCCCGCATCAGAAAATACAACTAAAATATTATAATCGATAAAAATCCATATTCGCATGTCCAAAACAATTTATTTAAATCCAAGGACATGGACATATACCTTTTAACTTTAAGAACAATTTTATACCATACAAAAAACTAAATGAAAATGTTTCAAAGTGAAGAATGAATGTGTAAGGCTGGCCTGTCATTTACCAACTTCTTCCATTCTTTCCAATAAAGTAAAAACATTATGCTCCCGGGATAAGGAGAAAGGCCCAAGGACACATCGAATCTAATCCCTCATAACTACAATGTGGCACTGGCCATCACTCAGATAATGATCAGTGGAAACTAGCCATACTGAAGTATGCAAGAATAATTGGTAAAACATCCTAAGCAAATTATAACAGCATAACATTCAGAGAATTATAACACAACCTTTTTCTTCCTTTTATACATGAAATATGCTGAGACTAGTAAACTACAGTAAAAGGAGAAGTAAAACAACCTGCTTCAAGATCAAGCATCTGAATAAGCATGAATGTGATGTTAACACCAGCAACAGCAAATGGGTATTCCCACACTGACCGATCTCCTTCCTGCTTCCGTAAAAGATCTTGAAAGGATTTCTACAAAAAAAAAAAAAAAAGTGTTCAAGTTTTATGATAGTTATATGAATAGCAAATATTACTAAAACTCAAGGTTGCTGCGAAAGTGTTCGAAGGAGTGCACCAAGACTAAATTAACATGGACAAACCCAGTGGGAATAAGAGTATAAAAGAATCTGATTCATAATATTCCTAAAGCAAAAATTGGGAACTGTTCATAACAAATGAAACCTGTAGTTTATGCTTATTCAACACCAAGAAAGTAATATATACAAAGAAGCCAGGGATTAGTACATAAAAAAGAGGATACCATATCTTAGAAATTATCAGAAAATATTCTCTGCGTTTAAGGCATATATTATCACAATTCACAAAATGTATTAAGTGACGGGTACAGATTTTTAACATCTAGCAAACAGTGAATAACGAAAAAAAAAATTCAGTGAAGTTCCATGGCTTTATATTTTACATGACTCTGATGAGGCTGGTGTACTTTGACAAAGAGAGACCATTGCAAAAGAGAAACAAAATCAATTAATTTCAATGTCATTCTCTTCTCATTTATATTTCAACTCAACCAATAAATGTCATACTTATATGTCAAAGATAAAGCAAAAGAACAAATCACTACGGCCAAAATATTCTACAATGGAGGAAGGAAGTCCAAAAGCAGCACATGAGAATTTTATCAATGTCTGTAGGAAGAAATTATGTTTTTCTCTTAGTTGCTGAAGAGTGAGTTGAAGCCACTAGCTAACGCACACCTATATCAGCAAATATATTTTTTGGCTAATCAATGCCTATTAGTTTCTTTACCGTATCAATTGTCGGATAAAGCATGCAAAAATTAAAAAGTCCCTTTCGGAAGAAATAGATGGCAAATCCTCAGTTTGAATTCAAAAAGGAGGAAGTACTAACTAGTTCTTCGAACAGATAAATACCCTATAACAAAATATTTACCCGCAGAAGTCCTATTTACAACTACAAACAAAAAATAACATTTCCTTAGGGTGAATCCTAATATGATTTATTTGTTAATCCCTTCAGGCAATCAAATAGCTTTTATATATAACAATCTAAATCTAGATATTGATTTTGGACAAGTAAAAATGACTTTAAAATATTTTTTACAATACCAAAATGTGTGTAAAACAATAGAAAAAAAAAACACCTTCCGAAAAAAACAGAAAGGGATCATACCGGGAAATTCCTAGCAAAAAACAATAAATTCTCCAATGATATGAAACCACCACCCCTACCAAAATATACACAAACAGAAACTATTAGCAACAAGTAGAAAAGTGATGACAGTTTATGGCATTGAGATAAAAACAAGAGGAATAATAACTACCTAAAATCGGTTGATGGATCCTTCCCTTGCCAGCCCATGTCCTTCCATTGCTCTGATATCAGGCCACGGAGTTCTTCTTCAGGAAATGCAACACTCCATAAAGCTCTTAGAGCATCCTAAGAGAAAGCATAAAAAAATCTAAATTATATTAAGAGATAAAAGATTGAACACAAGGTAAGGCATCAGAAGCACATAAAGTCTTTGATGAACTTCATACATAGTCATTACCACATCACTCACAGTGACATGAAAAATATCAATAGAAGAAATACCTGGTGCTCAGGAATAGAACTATCGTATGGAATGTCAATTCGACTCTGTAACCTCAGCAAGCACTCCTCCTGAGAATTTGTCATCCATAATTATAAACATTTTTTAATAGAAAAAAGAAGTATAGAGTGGCTTATTATTTCCATCTCAGAAGGTATAAATCACAGCAAACATTATAAAATAAAGAAAATCCAATAATGTGAAACACGAGTGTCAAATTAGGTGTTACAAATTCAGAACAAGCTATATATTATATATAAATACATTCATTTGTTTACAAAACGAATGAATTTTCCAGAAACGTAAGAGAAAAAAAACACAGCCCAAAATACAATTGAACTTTATTATATTTTTTGTTATTTGGTAAAATGGAAGATGTTCCAATACAAATTTATTGCTCAATATGTTTCTATGAAGAAAAGGCTATGCTTACTCTTGTAAGTAGTTTAGAAGAGGTTTATCTCATTAAAAGACAAGTATGATGAAGCATCTCATCAACAAAGTCACATTATAAAATTTCATTTATTTATTGCAGTGCCCAAGAGAAAAGTTAACATAATTACTGAACGGTATTAAATTACTGCTTCAGCAACTAAATCACTAAAACCATTACCTGGGCTGATGTTAAATCAAAAGAGGGTCGAGCATCACTTTCTCTTCTCTGTGCGCAGACACAGGACAAACCTCTGCCAAGCCACGCTGTTGATCCTGTCACAAACTCAGCTGTAACAAAATAAAACTGCCCATAAATGTAGATTGAGCTTCGAATTTTTGAGTCGCAATTTTATAGCCATTTGACTGACAGAAATCAATCATGTGTTATGAGTAACTAACTATCCTAAGTAGTACAACACTATTTGTAATCACCCCAGTTTCTAAAACCACACAACTTATTCTAACCACAAAAAAAAAAAAAAATAGTCTATTTCTTCCCCGTTTTTCTTTCTGTCACTTTTCCAACCAAAGTATCACTTTATAAATATTTTGTTTTCTATAGCTCGTATTATTGATTAAAGCTTAGGACAAGGGAAACGGACAAAGCCAAGCAGCCAAATATAACCACAGCGAAGAGTGGGCTTTGCTTTAATCATTATGCTAGCCACTTGCACAGTTTTAATCATACTGCCACCCACCAGCTTGCTTTATTCACCATTCCCCGCTATTTCTGCACCTAAACAGTTGCACTCAGCTTCACACTAGATGAAAAGAGATACAACAGTATCTGCACTTTCCAGTATACATAAACAAGCAATAACGCATTTCACGAATGCTAGATCTACGAGATAACCCCATCACGGATATAACCCATAAATTAAGCACAGTAAACAACTTATAACGCTAAGATTAACTAACAGTATGTCAGTAACACCCTCTATAGTAAACTGAGCTAGTTCCATAGAGATTTCTACCGAGCTTAACTCAGTCTTAAACCAATCAAAATAAAATAATAATAATAATAATTAAAAAGTAGTAGTAGCTGTAGGAATCATGAACTCAGTAATTCACCCACCAATGCAATTTTGAATATCCGCAAACATAACGCAAGTGAAAAACCTGAGTTCAGTCTCGATTCAAAGACTATTGCGAGAGTGAGCGAGAGTAATAAAACAAAAAACCGAAAAAAAAACCCCAAGGAATCAGACGTTGAAAATTACGAAAACCACGAGAGAAGTTTACCAGAAGTTGAATGGCACGCGTTGCCTCGATCAAGACCCTGCGAAATCCTCCTCACAGCTACGAAGGAACCGCCTCGATCGTCCATTCGTCTCACTTCCTCCTCTTCTTATCCCCGTTACTGCAGCAACGGTATAGTCATCGCGAGAACGCTCCGTTTCCCGGAACCCCCACTTTCCCGGAAAATTGCGCAGTGCAGAATTCCGTTAGGGGCGGAAATTCCAGTGAGCTGAAATGCGGGAGCTTGGACAGAGCAATAAGCAATTGGATGGCGCGGGAAAGATCGAAGCAGTGGTTGCGGCTGGGGATTTTCCCGGGAAACAAACGGAAAAGGAAAGAGAAGAAAGTGAGGGAAAGTAGAAAGTGCGAAAGAAAGAGAAAAGAATCTTGAAGAGAAGATAGAAGAGTTGCGGTTATGGAGAAAGGGGTTTTTGCAAGATCTGAGAGCAGAGAAGAGAATAGAGTTACGGTACTTAGACAGAAGAGAAGAGAGAATCAGTTCAGTTGTTTTGTTTGTTTTCTCTTCTCTCTGCAAAACGCGCGTTTAGCGCTTCCTTCCTTCTCCCTCTCCCGATTCAGAAGGTACACAACTGCGTTGCACTCTCTCGCTTTTACATATGCCACTTTTTATTTTATTATTTTCGTGTACTGTTTTTATTCAAAAAATAAAGTATGAATAATATTAGGAAAACAAAACACTCTTTAAAATGCCATGTTTAATGATTATTTAAGAATAGTTAAATTACATATAATATATTAGAAAGCATAATGGGTGTTTGAAACCAAATTAGGTGAAGAAGAAATGCGTTTCAAATGTAATTTTATCCGTTGCAACTTTTGTGACGGATACGATTTCAAAGACACTCATAATATATTTCTAACATGAAACTGCGAGTTGAAAGTCTGATCTCACTCACATCCATGGCCATCACGTGAAGTGAGTTAAATGGATTAATGATTAATTAAATTATTTAAATTTCTTTTTTTAATAGAATACGGGGTTTGCATGCAAGTGGCAGTTTGTTCTTCAAACTAGGTAATTGAACGTTAGTTCGCAAATAATATATAAATAAATAAAGCATAAGCTAACTTAACCTAATCCAATTAATTAGGTTTTGTTTTGGTCCTAATTAGTTTGGTTTAGAGGGTACTTAAACCACTCATACATTAATCACAAAAAGGCTTATTGGGTCACGTCAATTTATCAAACCAAACTTTTTATTACTTCTAAAAGAAAATCACGTGGCTACGTCAGGTTTAATGAATTCCCTTGTTTGAGAATTTAAAAATTTTGAAGGGAGAAACATTAACACAAACTATTCTCTTTTCCTTTTTTCTCATGAAGAATTGAATTATATTTCCTCCAGATTTGTGATACATAAACATAATGAACTTTATTCATTTGTGTAATAATGTGGGAGAAAAAGTAACTTCGTTGTATAGTTGTTTTCTCTGTCTTTCGGACACATACTCTCTTGTTCACATTCATTCAACCAATAGAAGAACACACACCATACACAGTCTTAGGTTATTCGTTTGATTGAGTTTTTGCTTTCAACCAAACTTTCACAAACGTACGTCAAATAAATAAATATATATATATATATATATATATATATATATATATATATATATATATATATATATGTATGTATTTATTGTGTGGAAAAACTTACATCAACCATATACTACACTATTTATTAGGTAGATAGTTTTTTTAATCGAAAGATTTTTCACGTAAATAATATTGGGTTAAATATTTTGCTCCCTTAATTTCAGTGAATTTTGAAATTAGTCCATTTCGAAATTTTAAACCAATTTAGTCTTTCATCTTTCAAAATACGTTGATTTGGTCCTTTTAATCAAATTTTTTGTTAGGTTTATTTAATGTTTCTTACGCATTTCAGGATTATATTTGAATTGTTAATACTGTTTGACACATTTTTTCTTCAATGTTAAGTCAAATACTATAATGAAACGCTCTTGAAATGTCAAATAAATTCAACAAAATTTGATTAAAATGACTAAATTCACGTATTTCGAAAAATGAATGACTAAATTGGTCCAAAATTTTGAAATAGATTAATTCCAAAATTTACTGAAAGTTAAGAGACCAAAAACATATTTAACCCAATAATATTTATAAACCTTGTATTATAATATAAAAGCCCCGAATACAGTATTGAAAGCAGTCAAAATCTTTTAATATGTATGTTTTAAATAAATAGAAAAAATTCTTCTACCTTTTTATATTTTTTCACATAAATAATTGATAGTATATAGAATTCGAATTAGTATGATTAAGAAGCTGAACACACGCAAGTAGTTCATATACTAAATTCAATGTTAAAAGTGTTGTCACACGATCCAAGTTCGAGTCATTATTAATTTTAAGTTCTGTTGTTACATAATCTTGGAAGATTAACATTGAATATATATATTTACAAAATTAAGACGGAATGGGAATTCGGTCCCTCAATAATTTTATGTTTTCAATGTTAAAAATCATAAATCTAACACAATTATTTCTTATATAAGATGAATATATATGACTTACTGTCATTCATGAGATTGTAGAAAAATTAGTTTTTGAAATTCGTATAAATATAATTATAGATATCTTCTTTTTTCCTTGTCTGACATAATTTGCATTTGTGAAAAAAAAAAAAACATTAAACATTTTAGAAACCAAACAAATGTAAATATGTGGTAAAAGTTTCCACCAAGTGTATGATGAAATGAGTGATGAAAATTTGAAATTTGCACGACACCAATTTCAAAAGCTTAAAAGCTACAAAAAAAGTTTATAATATTACCCAGATTAATTTTTTCTTGAACGTGCTAAAACTTGGTGAGAACATTAGACAGCATCATGTGTGTGTGTAAAGCTGGGGTCGACCATAATGCTCTCCAAGTTTTTGAAAACATAAGTCACATTCACATGGGATGTTGCCAAACATGGCCCGGCCATGATGGAAACTCGTTTGAAAAAGTGTCTTCAAAACTTTCACCTTCACCAACATTATATATATA
>Ga0214545_1007409_pt1 | contig 18369 bp, 10 predicted proteins | sample CNSS4metaG_FD_160064 | JGI IMG/M metagenome (GOLD analysis project Ga0214545, IMG submission 160064) | Root nodule microbial communities from cowpea collected in UCLA plant growth center, Los Angeles, California, USA - CNSS4 | ecosystem: Host-associated > Plants > Roots > Nodule | place: USA...
GCTTAGTCCGCGTGGATTGGATTATATTCGTTGTTGTACTTTTCTTTAGGGCTATGGCCCTGTATGTCGTTGTTCTTGGTTTTGTAAACGTTCGGTCGAACCGTTATTCTGTTTTGGTTGGCATCGCATTATGCCTAGTTGTAGGAGTAGATTTATGAATCCTAGGATTGCATCGTTGATTATCTCTGTGTGACGTTTTCTTTAATTTTACGTATATAAATTAAATGGGGCGTTACATAAGTTTGATTTTTTATTTTTTTTTTTTGTTTACTCTTTTTTTTCTCTAGTTTTTGGGCAAAAAATATTTAAATTGATCTTTATTGGTGTATGTCAACAAAAGAAAAAAGGAAAGAAAGAGAAATTGAAATATGCTTAACTTTTTATCTTCTTGAAAAGTGGCAACATAACATAGTTGGATGCAAGTGCAATTTGGTGTATAAAATTAGAGATATTCATATATACAATATACAATGCATAACCTAAAGTCTATACTTCCAATAAAGAATCTTTTAGCTGTAAAATCCACTCTGTCCCACAACTTTTGATATGATTGAAAAAGAAAGCTTCAACTACTTGAACAAACCGTGTACAAAATACCAAAACTCATTAGGTAGTCTTAAAGTATATTCTTGTAAAATATCAATTTTTTAGTAGCAACGTTTATTTTCTTTTTAATTCTGATCATTGTGTGATAGGAAGCCACAAAGAGCTGCAAACAACATTTCAAAGTCTAAGTTTCTTTCACTTCTAATGAGCATAATCTGAGAGAATCCGAAGATTAGAGACCTCACTAGGAAACTAGGGTAAATGTAATACAGGAGCATCCCTATCCACCAAAGAACAAAACAAAAAATACAACTCCATTACTAAGATATGTCCGTTTCCTGCATTATTAAACTGAGTTTGATGAAGGAGCAAGAGATACCACTACCATTGACGCTCACAGTGTTGCTATGCACTCAATTTCAATCTTGGCATTCAATGGCAAGGCAGCTACTTGATACGTAGAACGAGCAGGGAAAGGTAAAGAGAAGTCTGAAACCATTGGAACAATATGTAAATTAAACACAGTGAAAATAAATTATGCCAATTAAAAGGAGAAAAATCTTAAAATTATCAGCACAGTACTACTACTGGATTCTCTTGCATCAATCTAGTAATCACCCTTGGCATATATTAGTATTACCTATGACAGCTAATAGATAAATCTTCAAGGATTTTCAACCACAATAAAAAAAAAAGCATGCAGGTTTTGACTCTAAATGCTGATCAGATTCTTGAGCACAGCCCACAGATGGAGCATGATAAATTCTTACAGGTCAGAATGAATTATTATCAGATGACAAATTCATTAGTAATCAGCACAGTTAAGCAGTTTGTCAGTACAGATGCAGGACTTTCATGATCTTGCAGCATGGAATTTATGTCTAGTTATCTCTAACCAAAGATGTTAGAAATTGAGTACAAGTTTAGGACAGTGTATTAATCTTTTCACCAAGACCTGTTATTGTAAGCTTCACCTTCTACAAGAATGTAAACAGTCAAGGAAACATTAACAACAAAATTCACTATACAGAACTCACATTTAGCATATATTTGATTGACGACCGTAAAATCCTCCAAGTCAGCCAACCTGCAGGAAATAAAACCTCAAAAACTAGTAACATTACCGAAATGCAATAAACCCCAATTACAAAGAACAAGGAATTCATACATAATTGTTGTCTTAACGACCGAGGAGTAGCTGGCACCACCAGCTTTAAGGATTTCCCCCATGTTTTTGAGAAGCTACAAAGGGCAATGCTTGCAAATGTCAAAAACAGAATCAACAAGTAGCTCGCATCATCAACTAAATGTTACCATACCATACAAGCATACAATCAAAGAATGTTATGTATGCTACAAAATGAAATGTGGCCTCATTTTGTATTGAACCTGTTCAGTTTGCCCTTCAACATCATCGGATACGAATTCCCCTGTCTGTATTGAAGAGCAAAACACACGCATATCAATAATCTGAAGAAAGGAAGATAAACTATAAAAAACTGGAAATGACAATTAACAAACCTCGGGAACAAGGCCAAGAACACCAGACACGAAAAGAAGGTTGTCGGATTTGATTGCTTGAGAATATGGCCCCAGAGCCGGTGGTGCCCCGTCAGTTTCAACACTTTCCTTAACACCTAAAACACAAACAATCATTCACAATTTCTTCACTCTCTTCTCTTCACAATTGAGTTCTTCAATAAGGGTCACCATCGAAAATAAAGAAAAAGAGTTTAAAAATTTGAAGGCCTTTCCACAATGGGTACATACGAGCATCGGAGGAAATGCTCAAGCATGTGAATGGCAAAGAGCGCTTGGGTGACGAAGAGGAACGGCAGAAGGAGGTGCCGGCCACCGACAGACACCCTACTCCGGCAGCCATTGAAGCACGATTGTGCAGTGCGCCACGTTCCATCGCCGGAATCTGGAAGCTCCGAACACCGCACCACGACGCCATTTGTATATCTTCGACTCTACCTCACTCACTCACTCTCACTCTCACTCTCACACTCTCAATCAAATTCTTCAAACCGACACAATCTAGGTCTTTGCTTTTTGGGATAACATTTATTTTTTCCAGAACTACCCTTATCTCAGGCACGAATTTAATTGTCCTTTCTAAATGTCTTGGCTTCTACGGTTCTTGGGCTAGGCCCATTCCCAGTGGAAAGTCACGAATTGGACCCTTTTTTCCTGCACCTCTCGAATTGTGTTGGAACATTTCTTCTTGCACCTTACAAAAATCTTAACATACTTATCTCTTTTTTCGTTCAAAATAAAAAAATTACATTCCAAATACCCTTTTCAGAGTGAAAGAAGGATGTGCTAAGATATTCTATTCAGAACAATAGAGTTATTATGCCAAGATTTTAGAGGATACAGAAATTGAAATATTATTGTTATCATTTGGTTGAAGGCAAAATTATTAAATAATAATAATATAAATATAAAGTCAAATTTAGGTATTAATTTTTCAATCGATAAAGTTAAAACTCATATGCTAAGAGCTTGGATAAAATATTTTATATTTTTTTATTCATATATGTAAGGTAAAACTACAAAGTAAAACTATAGTTCTTTTCTCGTTAATTTAATTCATAACTTTTATCACTAAATATTAATATTATATCAAATTTTAGTTTTGTAAATTATTTTAAATATCAATACCAAACTGATATATTTAAATGAAAGTGATACCATCTCACTAATTAAACCTTTAACTATTCATGAAAATAAAATAAAAGAGATCATAATTGGCATGCACTAATTTGGCAATAACTTTAAAAGATTTATATACAAAGTTAACACTTGATGACCGAAGCTCAACCTACTTTTTCTCTTGTAATTAAGGTACTCAACCTACTTTACAACTGAAACACTTGTTATTGAAGAATGTGGTCTGGAACATAAGTTCTGCACATTGGGCATGATCCTTGTTGGACTAGCCACTTGTCTATGCATTCTAGGTGAAAAAGGTGGCCACATTTTGGAAGCACCCTCACCAATTCTCCATCCTCAAAATCCTGCAAATCAAAATGTTAAGATCATGTACTTGTTCTGTTCCAAGAAACAAAAAATGCTTGGTTTACACTGATTTTTAGTGAGAAATATCTTATCAACATCAAAATTACATTATACTAAGCTATACTGATATTGCAGACAGTGAATCTTTCATATAACTATGAGATGTTCCTCACCTGGAAGCAAATTGAGCAGCAAGACATGTTGTATAACTTGGACATTTTTACAGAGTTGAATGGCTGAAAAGGAATCTTCATAATCACATTCTGGTTTACCCCTCTTGCTCCCCTCATATCATAAATGTCTGATACTTCTTGGTAAATTGTTTCCAGTGTGTTAATCTGAAACAAATGAGTTCCACCAGATGTGATTAAAATTCTGATTCTTAGAATTGTAGTATGGTCCACACACACTAATTACACATTAATCTAACTTCTATATCTTCTTAATAACTCTAAATCTTTACAAAACATCTTCTTACCAAATGAAGAGAACAGTACATAGTATTATGGAAGGATTTAGCATCAGAAATAGATAGATATAGTCATAGTTTCATACTTACTGTTACATGCAGCTGATAGAGTTTTGCCACAGCTGGACATATCCATTCCATAAAGACTTTCCCATTGAATAAACTTCTCAACAGGGCAAACTGCAGTTCCACACCAAAACTCAAAGATGAGTGCGAAGAACACATTGTTCTTGGACCAGTAACGAAAGAGTGCAATGTGTCCAGCTACTAGTTACTGGTGAGATAATAGAAAGGGATGAAACATTCTGTTTTCAAAGTATGGAACTAGCAACATTACCTTGGACAATGGCTCATCAACATAGTCAAAATTTATCAATTCCAGTGCTGCAATTGCTCCTGTGATTGCTCCTTTGCCAGCACCATCAAGAAAACCAGACTCTGTGGTCTGCCCTTTTATACCTCCTGCAATTGTTCCCACTATTGACCCTCCTGCACAAACATCAAACATTTCTCATACAATTTCTGAAATGACTTCGGGTCAATTACAAACACCAATTTTATCCTATTCCCTCATTCTTTTCAGTTTTGATCTTTTGAAATAGAATTGGAAAAGTACCTTAATGAATTTCAATGTTTGCTTTTGTATTCCAAATACACAACAAATTTTCACTTTGGGAGCAAAAACACTCTCCAAGAGAATTTCAAACATGCACTTAATCTGAGTAGCATAAGTTACAGTTTCTTTGAGACATAAAGCCAAACGTTTCACAAACCATGTGATAACAGCAATGTTTTATGAGAAGCAGTGATTTCTCAGGACAAAGCCAATTCATGGAAATTAAATGCATCATACTTACCAAGTGCCAGAATGCAAGTAAATAAGGCAAAAAGAACTCTCTCCAAAGCCTTCATGAATAGCCCAACTGCAGAACCATGCTTAAAACTTGCAGCTACTGTTTCTACCATTTCAGAAAACCAGTTTGTGACAGTGAGAGAAGTGTTGGTAATGGCCATTTCAAAGTGAAGGGATAAGAATGCTCTTAATGTATTTTGCTTTGGAATGATGCAAATAGACTAGCATTTATATAGGCAGCATGGATCAGATATTCTAGTTTAAGTGTTATATCAAATTTTCTGTTTTAATAGGAACCAAGTCAAAGGAAAAATTGATATGAATGAGGATTTTGATATTTAAACATCGTTTTCTCGAATTTAAGTAGCAACATAGTATTGATGAGTCATGAGTGGTTGATTACGTGTAGGCTCCTTGTGATGCATAGATAGGAAGTGTGCATGACTAAACAATAAAAGAATGTTAGCACTGAAATTTTGGAATTTCAAAATTAAATTATAAATGTTTGAATGCTAGATTAAAAAATAAGAAATTTTTTATTACAGCATAATTTGAATATAATGTAAAATAAAATCTTTTAGATAATAAACAAAATCACCTAAAGAAAACAATTATAAGACGGTATTTCTTAGAACTGAAGTCTTTAACAATTTTACTTAGGCAAATATGTCACACCAATTCACCAAAGAATGCCGTGAGAAGAAAAAAGCACACGCAAAGAAAATAGCTGAAAAACAGAAATAAAAAACGTTGTATATTAGTTTAATTGCTACCTAATTCTCTTGCTTTTATTTTTTTTTAAGTTTGGCTGATTTGGGTCACTTTGCTGGTAACCTAAAACTCGAAGGTGCTTTAACTAATATCTATTCTTCAAATGTACTACTAAGTAGGTCCCTTAAATTGTAATTGATTTTAAAATTTTCCTTATCTATAAAAATATTTTTTAAAATGTAAATTTTATTGCGTAATTCGCTTTAAGTAAATGGTTATTTGATTTCATAAATTTTTAAGATGTTTCTTTTTAGAAAAAAAAAACGCATCTGAAAAATACATTAAACCTACCTTGCTCTATCAAGTGTTAGTTAAACATAAGAAAGTGCATTGTAGTCATTATTCATTTGATTTTACGATCTATCTAACTTGATTAAATATGTTTCTGACGTGTGTGTTTCATACCCATTTGCCACCAATAAATTCACGTCAATAGAGAAGCAATAAATGTAGTATACCTCGGGTGATAATTTTGCTTAGTTAATTCGAATTTTTACATTAAATATGATCACACATAACATACATCAAACAAATAGTAAACAATTCAAATTTGTATAAATTAAAAATTTAGATTCTCATGTTTAATTCTTTAATAAGAATGAAATGATTGTTATTATTACATCGATTAAAAATATATTTAACTCACGGAACATAAATAGATGCAAATCTTATGTCTGAATCTCATTTTACACGTCAATTTTATAAAATTAAATTACTTCAATTTTTTTTTTTAACCACGTAACGGTCAATGAGTTTGATTTAGTTGTGATGGGTGAAAAGGTTACGAAAGAATTTGGTATTCTTTTGTTGTGTTGGTGTGATGAGTTAAACCTATAAATACTTAAAATGACATGATAACACAAAAATGGTGAAGTGGGGGTGGTGGATGGAATGGCCATGATAATGGTTTGTAGAAGTTCTTGAGTTGTGTTTCCGTATTGAATGAAAAAAAAAGGAAAGTGAAGATATTTAGGGTAGTTTGAAAGAGGTAGGGCAGAGAAAAAACAGGAAAGTAACCAAAACAAGGTGCTGAAAAGTGGTTCCTGGTTATCTGCAACTGTGGGCTGATTCATGTAGAGTTAATAACTTCATACTTAAATGCATTAACTCATGGTAGATACGAATCACGTATTTCATATTTAGTCTCCTCCACCACGTCACTTTTACTTGTATTGTTTTCCTTAGAAAAATTTCAAAATCTTAAGTTTTGGTGAAATGTGAAGAATGAAACAAAATTTGTTTGTTGTTTAGTTGTATAGTAAAAGAATTTGGAAGAAAAATAGAAATTTGCTTTGGAGTTGAAGAAGGGTATATGAATTTTAATGGTGTGGATTGCGTCACTTCATATGACCCACTTTATACAATATTCAATCTGCGCCATTTGCAAGTATAATGCAAGTTGCACCGTGTTTGGTTTCAGGAGTGGTCATGGAAATAGAATTTCACAATTATAAGCTCTTAAATCATCCATGTGCGAAATATTGTGGATTAGGTTGTCTGGTCAGACTATTTGGTTTATTTTGTGTCATTTAGAGCTCGTTGATGCGAGACGAGAGATTCTCACGCGGGTCCAGTTTACACTTTGAGTTTTCGGATTAAATTTACGGATGAATTTACGAGTCGACTTTACGTGTCAAGTTTACTGATTAAGTTAATGGATCAATTTTTGGAATAATGTTTACGGGATGTGTTTATGTGTTGGGTCTATAGGTCAATTCTAGGCTTTTTTTTTTTTTTTCGGATCCTTTTGACCAGTTATTTGTAAAATTGGGTAGTTTGAGTTTTTTTTTTTGTGAAACAGGGATAAGTTGTTATTGGGAGGATGACATTAAAAGTGAAGTCGTCTTCTTCAAAACCCGGTTTCACTTTTTTTTTTTAAAACAACAGTCGTCGGATGCTTACACGGTTTCTAGAAATCTGAGGTTGAAGTCGTCCTCACAACTGACAACTTCATTTTCAGTGACTCCTCCATCATCAAACAACACGTCGCCAGAGGGAGCATGGCGCGAGTCCTTCATCAACAGCTCCCAGTAAATCACGTAGTGCCCCGGGATCGACTTCATGTCCGCGAAGCTCGTGTACTCCACCACGCTCGTGTTGAACTCCTTCAACAGCACCGAGGCATTCTCCACGACATTCTGCAGCTCCGACTCATCCGTTTTGTCAGAGTCAATGCTCAGAAGCACGTTCTTTCTCCTCACAAAGCGGAACGGTGGTGCGTTGTTGTGGAACCCCGTCACTTGGAGCACGTCGCCCCACACGGGAGCGGCACAATCCAAAAAGTGGAGTCGGACGACTTGAACCTCAGATCTCCAGAAACCGTGCAAGTGCCTGACGACTTTTTTTTTAAGAAAAAAAATGAAACCGGCTTTAGGGAGGACGACTTCACCTTTAATGTCGTCTTTTCCTATGACAACTTATCCCCATTTCACAAAAAAAAAAAAACAAACGACCCAATTTTATAAATAACTAGTCAAAAGAACCCTGAAAAATAAAAAGCCTCAAGTCTACTAGTCACGTGTATAAATCGAGTTTATGGACAAAGTTTACATGTTGAGCTTTTAATTTGAGTTTACGAATCGAGATTACAAATTCAGTATACGGTCAAATTTACGACTTTTGTTTACAAGTCGTGTCTTTGGAGTAGTGCCTTATGGATCATTATTAATTAGCGTTAATAAAGTATCACTACAGTTTTTTTATCGTCACACAAAACTTTTTATGATTCAACCTCCTTTTATTATGAGAAGAGATGAAAACTATTCTATACACTGATAAAAATAGATAATACGTTGAAGGCTTTGTAGATACACATTATAATAACAATTATAGTCATGTTTAGTAATCATAATTATAATAACACTAGATATCTATTTAAATAATCATGTTTAATAATTTATATATATTGTTGTTCAATGCCTAATGTTAAGATGTATATATATTTTTATTTCAGCATGTTTATTTTTACATCACATTATATATATATATATATATATATATATATATATATATAAATGTTATTTAAATGATAATAGAAGATTAAATAATATTATTTTGAATTAAATATATTTGTAATTCTTAAATTTAAACACAAAAACAATATTTTGCATAATGGAGGGATGCCGAAAAAAAGTTGTGAAGGTGCAGGAAGAAAAAACATATGTTACAAACATAGTTTCAGGCCTTTTGGGTACTTAACTCAAATTGGGTTCTGATGGCCCAGATAAAAAGTTCTGTACTCCTGAAACAAACCTTGTTAACTACAAGTTATTTGGTTATTGTTTTTAGGAAATCCAGTTTCATTGTTTTTTAATTTCTTTAGCTATCAGTTTATTTAACTAGCTTATAACTCAATTTAATTGATATAGAAAATATTTATTTAACTTTTAATTTATATATTTTTATCATATTCTTTTTCTTTTTTATTTTTACAAATTATTACGTATTTTTAATTTTATAGATACAATTAATTAGTATACTATTTTTAATATTTATTAAGTTTTTTTTTTTGCATAATTTAATTACAGAACATTTAATACATTAAAGTAACTAACGTATCTAATGTCTCAAGATAGTATTTTAGAGTGACAGTTATTTAAAACAATGACATTTTATTATTTTAATAATAAAATTTTTAATTATAAAAATAAATTTTATAAAATATCTTATTACTTAAAAATACTTAATTTCTCTAAAATCTATATCTTTCTCGCTTTCTAAGATATCTAATTATCTGTTTGAAGATAAAAACAAGTTTAATTATTATATGTTATTTAATTTGGGTTCTATGTGGTCCAATTATACCTTTGAATATGATAGGATCTCTTGACATAAGTATAAACAGTTGAAAAATATAAACATTACATCACAATGTTTTTAACAAACTATCTATATTGTGTGGCACCCAATTTTTAAATTGGTTATGGTGATAAGAATATGTATCTACATATTTATATTGTCCATTTCTATACTATTCTTTTTTTCAATTTAAATTAATAAAACACATTAAATTATTAAATAATGTAACAAACTTATATTATTATTTTTTTACTTTTGTAAAGTATTTCAAAGATATATATTTTAATATTTTGATTCTTTTATATAAGTAATCTTTATCTATTTGTTATGTGATACTCATATTTATAAAATTATATTTTACTTATTGATATTTCTCATTGTCTTCCTAATAATAATATTCTAAACCAAGGTAGCATATATTTTAAATTAAACATTTTTATATATAGTACATTTTGTTAATGATTTAATTTTAAGTCTTTTAAAATAACATTAATGAATTCAATAACCAGTTATTCATTTTGAAACTTAGAGTTTCATCACAATTTTATTTAAAAAAAAAAGTAGAAGTTAAAAGAAGAATTAAACATATTAAAATAAGTCCTAACTGAGGTTAAAGGAATGAGATTTATCTTTTAAACATTTGATCATTCTTATGCATGTGTCAATTTTAAGTCTATTGAGATAATATTTTTATGATTAATTACCTCATCAAAGATATTGTCCATTTTAAAAGTTTATGTTTAGTCATTACAGAAAAGAATATATAAGAATGTAAAAAAAAAATATTAAATGATTTTTTTTTACATTGTATGAGATGAAAAAGAAAAGGAAAACATTATATCTTATTTATCCTTTGATTGAATAATCAATGAAAGAAGAACAAGATATATTTAGAAAAAACACCATAAACATTAGTGTTCAATTGAAAGTGATTGTTTTTCTTTCCTTTACTGTCGAATTGGAGAGAGAGATTTTCTTTAACTTGTTCTTACAAAATATTTATTTTTCTTTTCAAACACAGTCGTCAGTTTTTACAAATTTTATTTATTTCAAACAATTTATCGTATTAAAGTCTAAGTTATACATTTTTTTTATTTTTATTGTTATTTTTATTAAAGTAATGAAGTAATACAACTAAATCATATTATGATTTGATTCTTAAAGAAACAATATTTGATTACAGTGAGAGAAAGTTTCAACAGTTTCTAAAAATTATAGTAAGGATGAGTTTATAAAATGAAATAAGAACAGAAAGGAAAAAAAATAGAACTATAGGAACTTAACTGTTTTATAATGAAAATTAATCATAAAAAGTGATAAAATTAAATATAAAAAATACAAACTCAAAGAATAACCACTTTTCTCTAACAACCCTTTTTAGTAAAAAATAAATAAAAAGTTAACTTTTTTACAAACTCGTCATAACTATTCATTTTGTGTCACGTTTTTCTTTTTTTATAAATGTCTTACACGTTTACACTTTATCTGAAAATATATTTGAAAGTGAAATAAAAGATTCCAAGCATTAAAAACGTGTGATTAACATGATTAAAATGAATTTCACAATATTATTTACATTTAATTTTATTTTATCTCTCACGTATTTTATATATATATATATATATATATATATATATATATATATATATTTATGAGATATATATAAATATATTTTATTTATATAATTTTGTAGTAGATTGTTTCCTGAATGAAACCACGGTTCGTTTAATTTTGTTGAGACAATCATTTACAAAAAGTCACTTTTAAAAGTTTTGTATACATTTCTTAAGTTTAAAATAAAAGCATAGCTTAAAAACGACTTTAAATATAATTTAAAAATATTTTGATGATTTTTTCACAATTATAAACAAAAATAAATTAGCATTTATTTTTTAAATTACAATTAAATTAAGTTATTTTTGTCTTACAAAGTCAGTTTTAGTTAAAAAGCTTGTCCATAATGCAATCATTTCGATTTCGATACAGTTTCATATAAAAATATAAAGGTTTAATATATTCACTTTTGTTTAGATGTGTCAGTTTGATATTTTCTTTTAAGAATGTGTTAATTTGAGTCTTAATTTTGTGAGAAGTGTCTGAATTAGGTCCTTTTTATTCATGACTTTTATCACTAAATTTTAATATAAATATCAATACTTAATTTTGTAAGTCATTTTAAATATCAACACTGTTAACTGCATTAACAATTTTTTTCTGATAATTGAAGTATTTTTTCAAAAATTGAAACTCAATTGACACATTATTAAATGTAAGTACCAAATTGACATATCCAAATAAACATTATCATATTGATTAAACCAAATATAAATAAGTATTATAAGTCTATATCATGGTATAAGAAATATCAGAAATAGATTTTGGAATTTGGTGAATTATGGAGAAGTAATAACACGGTGGTTAGATGTTAGGGATAGATCATGATCGATTTGTTTTTAATTCACAAATAAACATAAAATCTCTTTCAATTTATAATAATTTTAATGAGTCATGATAAACCCTACTCATTATTTGCCATTATTTTAAGAACATGACCATTGCACCCACCAAAGTTAATATACTAATCTATAGCATCATATCACATGGTAGGTGAGTGGCAGAAAAAGTTGAAAAGTTTTGATTTTTAAAAAGGTCCCAATATGTTTTTTTTTTTAAATTTGTAAGATATTTTACATAAAAAAAACCAAGTTATAGTCTACTAAATAATAGTTTGTCTTATCTACATAGAAAACATAAGTTATTTTTGTCAAATATATATTTATTTATTTTTATAGTTTTGATGTTATTTTTAATTATAGATTCTATTTTTATAAAATAATTTAAAAAACATGTACATATTAAGTACTCATTCAAATCAAGTCAAATTAAAAAAATATAATAAAATTGACTAAATAAAATAAAGGTTGCTTTAGAAACTCTCAACTAGCAAAAATGGTAGAAAGCTTCGTTTTTTAATTTGTAGCTTCAAAAGCTTAAACAATAGCCTTATTATTGGCACAAAAAAATTGAAAACAAAACAACACCACTTTCTTTCTTCCTTAAAAAGTGTGGTGTGAATAACTTTTATAAAGGTTAAAATGAATTATCCAGTGACATAAAGAATAAGAGATAAATATATGATGTGAAATCATATATTAAACTTTTTATTAATTATCATATATAAAACAAGTTTAACAACTTTTAGAAACATAAATTATTAATAGTTTGAATGCATAATGAATGAATTGTTGTGTACACGTTTTCTTGCTTCAGCGTTGAAAATTCCCAGAATACTAAAATATATAGTGTTTGGTGTTCACAATTCATCATTTACGTGCCACGTTTCATTTTCAGGATTTCATCACCATCAACCATACCATTTATTTTTCCTTTCATTTTCCAATATACTATTTAATTATGATTAACAGATTCGTGGAAGGAGAAAGAAGTAAATAATAAAAGAAGAAGAAAAAGAAAATTATATTTTCTTTAATATTATTTTATTTCTTTATACATGTTATGAAATAAATATGCATTGTTGTTTTTATAAGAATATATCACTTGAATTTTTTCCCTTTTCCTCCGTCACATACTTTCTTATGACATCATTTGATGTGTTATTTTCTGAATAAAAACATTAATTAAATATTCTTTTACATTATACTGGCATGGATTATTAAAAGTGAATATGAATACGAATCATTAATCTATCAAGGCTTATCAAGGCTTAAATATGTTTTTTATTTCTGAATTTTGAAATTAATTTATTTTAAAATTTTATACTAATTTAGTCATTTGTTTTTTAAAATACATAGATTTTAGTCATTTTAATTAAATTTTGTTAAGTTTATTTAACATTTCAAACACGTATTAAAGAAAAAATATGTTAAACAATATAAACAATTCAAATATAATTTTAAAATGCATACAAAACATCAAATAAACCTAATAAAATTTAATTAAAAGACTAAATCTACATATTTAAAAAAAATAAAGATTAAATTAGTTTAAAATGAAAGTTAAGAGAAAAAAAGATATTTAATCCTTAATTTATCAAACACATGTATATATGAATATGAAGACATAATGATGTTGAGTGCGAAGCTTAATTACATTAAATGAAGCTTAATCAAATTAGATTTGTCTAATCACCGCGTGTTCAAAATGTAGAAGTCTATCCAAATAGGAGGTGAGAGCAGCCATAACCTTAAACTGCATAAAGTTTGACTTGTTTACTCATTCATTAACAATGATTTGGTGGTACCAAACAAACATGTCGTGAATGAAACAGAGAAAAAAAAAATGTGGTGTTTGATAAACATCTGATTCTCTGATTCGGTCCTTGAATCATAGGTTCCTGTTAGGAAGTTTCTTTCTCTTCAGTGGACTCACTCTTGGTCTCTAACCATGTTTTTGTTTTGGTCGTAAAATAGTTTCGACCATTCTTTGTTGAACACATCAAAAATCCAAATTCCGCAGTTGACTTGGTTACAACTTTATCCTTTCTGTTCAGAGTTCAGACTCATTCTACTTTTCTCTCCATAAAAAATTGCAGATTCTGATTTTTCTGCATCAAGCTTTGGCCTTTTCTCTCTCCCTTTATATTTCATTGAATATTCTTCCTTGAATTCTCATCTGGGTTCGTTCCTTTTTCATGCTTTGATCCAATCACTTTTCCAAGTTGTTGTTTTGTGAGGCAAAACTTAAGAATTTCGATCCTTTTTGTGTCACGGCCATGGGTTGTTGTCTGAGTAAAAAAGGGTCAGAGCCAGAAGAGCACATTGGTTACAGAAATGCTGTTGGGGGAGCCCACAATCACAAGAGCCATGAACCCTTTGTGAACCAATTACCCGAGAAACATGCTCCTCACGCTGCTTGGAGGCACACTGTTCCTTCTCCAGGCCCAAAACATGTTCACAAGGCTGACACAATCACAGGGAAGCCATTTGAGGATGTTAAGCAGCACTATACTCTTGGGAAAGAATTGGGGAGAGGCCAATTTGGGGTGACTTATCTCTGCACTGAGAATTCAACTGGTTTGCAATATGCCTGCAAGTCCATTTCAAAGAGGAAGCTTGTGAGAAGAGATGACAAGGAGGATATGAAGAGGGAGATTCAAATTATGCAGCATTTGAGTGGACAATCCAACATTGTGGAGTTCAAAGGTTCTTATGAGGACAAGAACTCTGTTCATGTGGTCATGGAGCTGTGTGCTGGTGGTGAACTTTTTGATAGGATCATTGCCAAGGGGCACTACAGTGAAAGAGCTGCTGCTTCATTGTGTAGACAGATTGTTAAGGTTGTTAACATCTGCCATTTTATGGGAGTGATGCATAGGGATCTGAAGCCAGAGAATTTCTTGTTGTCCAGTAAGGATGATAAGGGACTTCTCAAGGCCACAGATTTTGGTTTATCGGTTTTCATAGAAGAAGGTACATTTGTTATCCATTTATTGGTCTTCTGTTATGAGAATTAACTTGTTCTGCATTCCTGAAAGATTAGTATGTAGATTCTGGCATAGCTGAGAATGAAATGTACATATCTTTATCTTCCACTATGAACATGCACTAATTTTGATTTTTTTCTGATTATTTCTTTACAGGAAAAGTGTATCGGGACATAGTTGGCAGTGCTTACTATGTTGCTCCAGAAGTTCTTAATCGTAGCTATGGGAAGGAAGCAGATATATGGAGTGCAGGAGTAATGCTGTATATCTTACTTAGTGGTGTACCTCCATTTTGGGCAGGTAAACTCTGACTTTGAGATGTTTGATAAAATGCTAGCTTAATGCTATTTTGCACTTGACTAATCTTTTCATGAAACATGTGCTGTAGAGACGGAAAAGGGAATATTTGATTCCATATTGAAGGGTCATATTGACTTTGAAAGCAATCCATGGCCAAACATATCAAGCAGTGCTAAGGACCTTGTTCGCAAAATGCTTACAAAGGATCCAAAGAAACGCATTACTTCAGCTCAGGTTCTAGGTAGGTAACTTGTATTATATATGTTTTATCCTCATTGAAATTCAATAAACTATATCTGTATAGTGTTCATTGCAGCATCCTTAAGATTTTTCTTGGTTAATGAATTGTAATTTGTCTGCTAATTGTTTGCTTGTTGTGTATTGTTTGAATAATCAGAGCACCCGTGGCTTAGAGAAGGTGGCAATGCTTCTGACAAGCCAATAGACAGTGCAGTGCTTTCCAGAATGAAGCAATTCAGAGCAATGAACAAACTAAAAAAACTAGCCCTCAAGGTTAGTCCAGCCACAAGATGCATGAAGAGACCACAATGCTCTTTTATGTTTACTGTGTTTGAATTTCATAACATATTTCACCTCTGTCTAAAAATAGAGAGCTAATTTTAACACAATGTCTGTTTTAGTCAGTAATTCTACTTAGTGTTACTCTGAATTGTTTGAATCTTTTGTGACTTATGTTTGAACCTAAGTTGTTTGCATTTTGAATGATCTTTTAGGTCATTGCTGAAAATCTTTCTGAAGAAGAGATCCAAGGTCTGAAGGCAATGTTCACAAATATGGACACTGACAACAGTGGTACAATCACCTATGAGGAACTGAGAGCAGGATTGCAAAGACTTGGCTCAAAGCTAACTGAAGCTGAAGTGAGACAACTTATGGATGCCGTAAGTTGTTGTCTGAGTTCAACAATATCTGTCCTTCAATGTTTTTTCCATGTTCTTTGAAGCTTACATTCTTTTCCTTAATTTAGGCTGATGTAGACGGAAATGGAACAATTGATTACATAGAATTCATCACTGCAACAATGCACAGATACAGGTTGGAGAGAGATGAGCATCTTTATGGGGCCTTCCAATATTTTGATAAAGACGGGAGTGGGTAAGTTCATCTATTGTGAATTTTCCATAGTATGCATTCTCAGCCTCAGTTCTTTGGACAGTTGAATTCAGTTCTCAAAAATGAAGAAGATCATATACCATAAATCCTATTTCTTCCGAAACCAAAAAGCACATTCATTACCAATCATTTCATTAATCAATGAACGAATGTCTCTATTTAGAATTTGAAAAAAAATGACACATGTAAGTCTTTTTTTGTTTGATTCCATCACAGGTATATCACAAGAGATGAACTGGAAACAGCCATGAAGGAGAATGGTATGGGAGATGAGGCCACAATCAGGGAAGTTATATCTGAAGTTGACACTGATAATGTAAGTCCATACTTTGACACACGTTACATTCATTTGATAACACATTTTAAGAGTAAAATAATCATAAAAGAGTGAACTTTTGTAGTATCTGCAGCATATTTTTGCTAGTGAAAGTATTATTTATTACTCATTTTGTATTCTAGTTCCATAGTTAACACTGAATTTTGTGGTTTCTCAGGATGGTAGAATCAACTATGACGAATTTTGTACAATGATGAGGAGTGGAACCCAGAAAGGAAAGCTATTCTAAAGCTTCCAAAAATGATCATACATTTTTAGGCATGTAAAGTTTATCTTTTAGAGTTGTGTTGAGCTACGTGAAGACTTGGTTGTCAACTCTTATTTCTCTTTTTCGTTTCCTTTTCAATCTGAATCTTTTCTATTGAGTCCTCATGTAATTTATTGTGGACAAATAAAAAGTGGAGTTTGCCAGTGAAAGTAATTTTGCAAGTTAGATTGTGCAGTTTGTTAAATGGAACCTGAATATATACAATCAATGAAACTATGATACTATTTCAATTTAACCAATTTAGTCTATTTTTCAGAGGTAGAGATATTAGGTAGCTTAAAATAGGATTAAAGACATGAATGAATTCATATATAAAATATTAAGGACTATTTTAGTTAACTATAATTTTGATTTCTTTCCAACAATGCACGTATCTTAATAATTTTATAAGGAAACTAATGATAACACAAATTCCTTTTTAAGTCGAGTGTTAATTTTTTGTTATAATATCTGCGTAATTTCAATAACAAATCAATTGACGAAATCATTTAAAATTAATAAATAATATAAACTTCGTCATAATAAAATCAAAGTAGTCAAAATGAATATTTAACTCGTAAAATTATAAAATTCTATTATTTTATATTGTAGTTATGAGTTAAATTATAAAATGATAAAATTATATAAATTTATGTTTTCTTTAAATTTTTGTTGCACTTGTCTCTTCACCTGCATAATTAAATGAATTCAGTTTAAACTAAACCTAGACTCAATTAAAAGTTAATAAATGCTATTGGAAAAGATGCTGCAATTTTTGCATAATTGATAATTGGGTATGTTCTAATTTTACTTCTAAAATTGTTTGTCTTCAGATGTAACCTTATGATGTTACATTTAGTTTAATCATAATTTGTGGTTTGTTCTATCATGAATGTTTTCATTCATAGTTTTTTTTAAATTTAAATTTGACTTAATAACTTCTGTTTTGTCATTATTTTTGTTAATAAGTATCTCAGTCCCTGTCCTTCAATTTGTTTTTATCTTAATTTATTTTTGACTTTTATAATCAGATTCTATATTATCATTATTGTTAATTTTTGACTTGAATACTGTTTGTGTATAACTATTTGTAAAGATAAAGATAAAATTGAATTATACTACAAAAATTAAAATCAAATCGAAATAAAAATAAAATATTGAAATACCGACTTAATATTATTTAACAAAAATACTGAATAAAGTAATTAAGTCTTTAAACTTTCAATATAAAAGTATGCAATATAAAAGTATGCTGTGTAAAACCTGGATGTGAATTAATAGCGGAATATTTTTTTTTTTCATGCTTTGTTACGTTTCTTAATATGGTATAAGAATATTCTTTTGACTAATATATATATATATATATATATATATATATATATATATATATATATATATATATATATATATATATATATATATATATATATATATATATATATATAAA
>Ga0214545_1007413_pt1 | contig 18359 bp, 8 predicted proteins | sample CNSS4metaG_FD_160064 | JGI IMG/M metagenome (GOLD analysis project Ga0214545, IMG submission 160064) | Root nodule microbial communities from cowpea collected in UCLA plant growth center, Los Angeles, California, USA - CNSS4 | ecosystem: Host-associated > Plants > Roots > Nodule | place: USA...
ATATATATATATATATATATATATATATATATATATATATATAATATGAGTCTTAATAATTTATATAGGGACATGGATATGACAAGGATGAATATTATGGCAGGTATGTGGACAAGTACGAGGTGGATATATACATCCTTATCCTCCATCTCCAATGGAAAAAGTCGAGTATTATTTATACCCATTCAATGGGAAGATTCTCCCTCAAAATGAGAACAAATTCATACAATATCCATTGAGATAATTTTATTTGTCATCCTTAATCACAATAATAATTATGGTATAATTTATACTTAAGAATTTAAAATGATTTTTTTATTTATTTTAAACTTCAATTATATGATTACTTGAGTTAAACTCATTTGGTTAAAATTAATATTTCAGGTAAATTTTATCCTTGATCAACTTGAATGATTATCATCTTAATGTTTTAAGAGAAATTACAATAAAATATAAGATAAAAACAATATGAAAGTGTAGAGAAGCAAAATAGTTATAGTCTCGTCGTGCAAGTTGCAACCTTTTGATAGGCATAATTTGTTGGAAGAGATGGTGAATCACAATTATTGCTTTGTGTAATAATTGAGGTTTTGGGTCACTAGTTTTTTTCCCTTTATTTAGGCATAATTTCAGAATACATTATTAGGCTTTTATTTCTTTTGAATATTACATTACCTTTTTCTTTCTGAGAGATTAGAGTGCATGATATTTTTTTCCATTTTTTATTTTCTATTAAAGTTCCATTCACGTTTTTGCAAAAAAGTACTATTTTTTTATCTGTTAACAGGTCAAGCTACATACAGGCCTGCAACCCATCACAACAAGGTTAGACCCAAGACTTTAAATTTTAAAAAAAAATTGTCTAATAAAATAAAACCATTTTCTTAGAAAATAATAATTTAGAAAGAGTAGAGAGTATAATTTGAACGCAGTGAGAACGCGAAGAATATATTTTTTTTGCATCATTATTTAATTATAGATGGTAATGTTGTAAAAATCATTTTAAAACTCATATATAACTTACTTTTTTTTATTTTTTTATTGATGGTTCAATTTTTAAGTGTTTTTTTCGTGTGATACCGACAATGTTCAAATATTAAAGGGTTAAATATGATTTTGTCCTCAAAATTTTAATCAAATTTAAAATTAGTCTCTCTTATAAATTTTGAATCAATTTAGTTTATCAATTATGTATAAATGTGTGGATTTAGTTCTTTTAACTATATTTTATTAAGTTTATATGATGTTTCAAACACATTTCATTGTAGTATTTTAGTTTACACTATTTGACACATTTTCACTTCAATGTTAATTGAGAAACACATTTGAAACGTCAAATAAACTTAAAAAATATTATTTTAAAAGACTAAATTCACTCATTTATAAATATAAGTGATTAGATTGGTTCAAGGCTTCCAAAATGAACTAATTCAAATTTTCATTAAAAATTGAAGGATTAAAAAGATATTTAACTCAATATTAAAATCTAAACCACATGGTTCTAACAATTAAAAGCCTTGGCATATCTTTTCTATACATTTATTAAAGAAATCGCTGTGATGGATAAATGAGAAAGACATTATAAAATGTTAGTATAAAAAAATTTTACACTATCACCTAGTTACAAAATGTTATGCAGTTTATATCTATTATTTTTTACAATAATTACCTTCAAAGTCGTTTAACAAATTATTTATGATTAAATAAAAAATTTAAATTATTTTATATTATTATTAAAGTAAATTTAAATATATATTTTTCAATTTCAATAATAAGAATATAAGATTTGTTGTCTTTCAAGCTAAAACCCATAAGAATAGTTCATGATTTTAGGATAGTCAATCCTTACACTTACATTGTAGTATTCAAATGATGACATGTTATATCAAACATTAAAAAAACATTGTGTTTTGAAGTTTTGTAACTTGTTAAAAGAGAATCGTTGTCACTTATATTAATTATACTGAGACTAACACTCCCTGATTAATGTAGTTAATGATGACATGAAAGTCATCGAAAAACATCACAATTTTATTATTCAACATTATTTCAATCAATGCAATAAAAGTCACTTTTCGTTTAACACAATATCATTTTATATTGACCATAATTTTTCATGTTTGGAAGTGTTAAAATAATTGAGTAAGATCACTAGAAAAATTATAAATCTGGTCACCTAATTACTGAAAAATCAAATAACAAATACCCAGTCCAATTAATGAAACAGAAACTCAATTAAAAAACTAAAAATATTCAAATTTATGATCTCCATAAAAACTCAATTAAAAATATTCACATTTATGAAGAACTTATAACTTAATTAAGTCAAACTAAAAATAAAGATTTTAAATATTATAAGATGATTTTTTAAGCACTAAAATTAAAATCAACACATTATATACCAATTAAAAAACAAATTTAAATCTTAAATTACATTGTATTCACTAAAATGTTACATAGGGTTGGAGAAACATGCAGTAGAGGAGGAGTCTGATTATATGTATTCATTTATTTATATACACATATGTAAGGAATAAAGTGTGAACACAACATATACATGTTTTGCTTAGATGTTTATGTACCATCAGCAGTGTTGGAAATGTAATTGATTTGTGTTCATAATGAAAAAACAAGTTATACTAATCATGTGTTTGTTAATTTTTCTTATTTTTTTCATGAATTTTTTACTTTTACGTTTCCTTATATTTGGAAGAGTGAAAATGTTCAGATATTGAATCATATATTTAGACCTAGTTTTCCACAATGAAGGAATGGAGGCTATAATAATTTCTCTAGATATTTCCATTTGATCATAGAACATATACAATATAATTTGACATTTTTAAATACTTTGACTACTTCAATCACTATTTAAACTCTATGACATCTCAGTTTCAGGATCTTTTTACAATCTTTGATCCTATGAACCGATCATAAAACTAATTTTTAAGTCCTTAATCTTTGATTCTATGAACCAATTTTATAATTGATATTTAATCTGAAGCTTGGACACGTTTAATGATTTTTATTGCCTTGTTTTCTTTCCCACGTTATTTTGAACTAAAATGGTACGACTTCAAATGTGCTAAACTGAAATCGTCTCGTATTCTCATGACGTACCTTCCACACAATTTTTGATGAAAAGTGCACTAATGTTGTAATTACGGTTTGAAATTACCCTAACATGGTAAAAAAAACCTAAAACATTTCCTTTCACATGATTCTTGGTAGGTGTTTGCTTCATGCATCCCCTTATTTGTTACTTGCACCCCATGAGTTTTGAAATAACCGTTTTACCCTCTTGAACTTATGTTTGGAATGATCTTCTCCTTTCCCACAATGTTATTCCACTGTTGATTTTTCACTGGGGCTTGGAAGAAAAAGAAGTTCGACAATGAGTGGTGTTGATGATGTTTTGAAGTAATGATGTAACTTGTCAGGAAAGGGATCCGATCGGAGCCAAGGAGGGAACCAACCCAGGACCGCCAGCACAACAAGGAAAGGGGCTCCGAGAAGTAAGCACCTCATCACGGAAGATTCAATAGAATTATCTGGTGCTTGAATGCATATGATGCCGTTTTATGCTGAACTTTATGTTTTATGTTTTATTTGTTGTTGATTTATGATTCTGTGTGAGTTGTTGCTTGAGTGCTTGAAAGCATAATCCCACGGTCACCCTCATTAATAACGCTCATCAAACTTCCCACACTCAACACCAACACTTTCATCACCCTTCAACCTCCGACACCAACCACGACTCAACCAATACAGCTTCATATTCTGCATTCTTCTCCGCCAATAAAACACTCCAGACCGTGAATGGGTGAGTGTTGGCGCACGCAGAGGAAGAAACCCCTAGGGTTTTACGTTCTAGGAGTTATTCTGGCGTTGGGCTTAAATCTGGTTCTATCAACTTCGTGCACTAGGCCATGTTTTGTTTCCTTTGTGCACCCCCAATGTTTGTTTATCTCGTACTTCTCCTGTGTTTGTTGTGTTTGGGCTGTTTTCTGTTTTTGAGTTTTCTCATTGCACCCCTAAATTTATTGTATACACTTTTCTTCCTTACTCATTGCACCCCACTCACTACATCATAGAACTAATCTCTAAGCCTTTAAACCGAAGCTTGGACACGCCTAATGACTTTTGTTGGCTGTTTTGTTTTCCATGTTATTTTGAAATAATGTTCTTCAAGCTCCTGGTTAAGTTGAAGAATGACGTGGTTTTGTGAAATAGAATTATTATGGAATTATGATTTCAGAAATGTGTAGTAATTCATGAGAATGATTTCTTGATTTTACTTCTATTTTTCCATCAAAGCATTCTTCTAGAACAAGACTTGTAGACTGTTACATGTCTGTGGTTGTTATAAAATAAAATACTTGTTCATTTTTTCTTGCTTGCCTTTAAGCATGCTGATTGACTTTAAGCCATGCACTGTGAAGTTGTTGTTCACTAAAATATTAATAAATTTAATGATAAAATTTTAAGAAACAGTATACTATCAATGGTAGCAAGTTTTTATTTTAACCTTTAAAAGTGGTGTTATTCGGTTGCAGAACTTAACTCACAGTCCAGTTTTTTCTCTCAAATAAAGCAAGATAGTGATGCCGGGAGAGGGACTCAATGCTCCCTTTGAACCAAACTCACGGGATTGTTCCCCGTGGGTATCTTTCGTATATGTACTCCCTCTACCCCTCCACGTTGCTCCAGAAAGTTAGAGAGAAAGAGCAACAAAGTAATAATAATATTGCAGTTTATTTTTGTAGGATAGGATAATACTAACAACATAACAGAGAGAGAGTGAGAGTTGTTGGAGTGAGTGGGATGTAAAGGGAAGGGGAATTCAGCGGTCTTTTTTTTTTTTTTTCATTCAAGATCAGGTAAGAAGGTGTTGTCTTGGGCATTGGAGGTTTTCCCTATGATTATTGTCCCTTTTCTCATAGGATTTTACCATTGTGCTTTGGCTGTATTTCTTATCTCTTTACTCAAGGGTGAGGTTTTAAAGTTTTTAGCAACTATTTTAATGTTTTTCGTTATAGTCTCTGCTAACTTTCTCTCACCATTTTTTGTCCTCTAATGCAGTTCTTCACGAGGTCCTGTTAAAGTTTTTAGCAACTATTTTACACTTTACACTCTCTCTTCTGCACTAAACTCCACTTTCTTTGTCCCTCCACTTTTAAGACCAAGATTTTTTCATTTTGGTTTTCAGTTTTTTCTTTTACACACTGTCCCTGGTGTATTGAAACAACATTTGGCTTCACTTGGTTGTCACAGGTTGGACATGTTTGCTTTTAAATAAATGGACGTCTTTTTCGTCTTTAAATGTCAAAAGATATGGATTGTCAGTGGGGATAATTTGGTACCTGAATCTGTTATCGGTATAAACTGAGTCATACTTTTCTTTCCAGAGTTATAGCTTCATAGGTTGAATATTGACGTCTTTGATCAGAACCAGAATTTTGGTCCTTGCTTACTAATTGCATGTATGCACTTGTGGAATTTGTAGTTCTTACTGATTGGAAAAGGCTTGGTTGTTGAGGTTTGTGATTTTTGTCTAAGACACTTTGAAATTACAGATCTTGGAGGCAAAGACAGAGATTTGAGCATTAGAGATCGTAGAACAACCTAGACCTAAGAGAGCAGACAAGCAGGTAAGTGATCACTGTTCTTCATCTATATTTTCTTAATTCTTATTTACATGATTTTTCTTTTTAGCATTATTTTTACATGATCGAGTACATACTTGTTACGTGTTTTTTAGAAAATAAAGCAAATATCAAGTTCCACAAAATTTATCTTTAAAATTTGATTTCTTGATAGCGATACTTGCTTGATATTTTATTTCTCTCCAATTTGAAAATAGATTATTCTTTAATATTGTTGTAATAAAAAATATGAAGAGTAACCTATATTAATCTAATTCCATGGATTTTTAGAAAATAATCAATAGCATTTTTTCACTGGACAACATTAAACAAGGAAATTTGGTTCTTATTGTCATTGTGTTGTTCACGTGGTTTGATAGCCATAGGTTTTCTAAAAGGCACAAGTTCAACAACTCTATTAGTAAATTACGGGTAAAACCCGACACCCATTGCTCGATTGCACGGCTTCCAATCGTGGGCGCACATAACGGTGAGTTGCTGCAGTGATTAGTGATTGCGAAGATGGAGAGAGAACGGTGATTGCTAAGACAGTTAATTCATTAATTTACTAATGCATATTCAACTTCGTCGTTTCGTTGATTTTCTCCGTTTACAACAGCATCGGATAGATGAAAGTGAAACTCTCTTATTTTGAATTTTGCTGCAGAGGAAATGCTTAATTGGTTAAGCCGGCGATGTTTATGCACCATTGCGCCACGCCCATGGCTTTTCGTGGGGTTGGGCAATCCTGGTGACAAGTACAAAGGAACTCGCCACAATGTACCTTTTTCCCTTTCCCTTTCCATTTTTTTTTCTTTTTTGTGCTTCCGCTTCTACAGCTCTGTTAGTAGTTTGTTTTGGTAGTTACAAGTTTTAGTCATCTGTCTTTAACTTGCATTAGAAGTGTTCTGCAGTGTTAGGAGACATAATCAGCATCTGATTTTGCATTTTCTTGATGAATTTCCAAAATACGTTTTTGTCTAAATCAGGTCGGCTTTGAGATGATTGATGCATTTGCTGAGTCGCAGGGGATTCCTATGAACACTGTCCATTCCAAAGCCATTTTCGGAAAAGGTTTGCCTGCTGCCTTGCTTAGATACTTCTATTTTCTGTTTTTCTCTCGATGTTTGTTGTATTCATGAATTTTTGCGCAAGTTGGTTTGTTGCAGGTTTTGTTGGTGAAGTTCCTGTCTTCCTTGCAAAGCCTCAGACTTACATGAATCTGATTGGTGAATCGGTAAGGAGACTGAATGTGCTATTTTTTTTTTTTTTTCTCTTAAGCATGTGTGGATATTTAACTTTAGATTGTGCAAGTTGTGCTGTCTATATAGCTTGTCACTTGCCACTCCCAAAAATTTATTAACCAGGAGTTCCTTTAATCGCTTAAGCTTATAGTCTACTTTGAAGGCTAGCTTTTCTAATCTGCACATTGAAATTTACTCTTATTGGTTGGCATTGTTGTGAAGTTATATGTACTATAAAAATTGTAACAGTTAAAAGATTGAAATTATTTAAGTTTAATATTACGACAACAGGGATAGGAAAATCTTGAAATTGACAATGGCTGCTAAAAGAATAACAGTATTTTCGGCAGTTTGAGCTCTGACAGAGTGGATGGTGTTTAATTCCTTAGTTTCTTCTCATTTTGAATATTGGGTGTTTAGAAGAGCTTATACTGAGCTAATTTTAACGTGACTTATGAATTACTTATGAGTCCCTTTAGCTTATTTCAATTAGTTTCAAGGTGAATATAAACATAATCTCTTCTTATTTTAGTATGCTTATTATATGGGCTCTTATGTTATATTAGTCTTGAATAAAAACTTATTCTTCTTATCCAAATGCACCTATAATATTTCTAGACTGTTAGAGCCTAGCATATTGAAAACTAGGAAGTTGTAGCAAGTTTTGCGGTCATGCTGGCAATCTTGAAATCAAAAGTTCCTCTTGGTGAACCATGATTATTTGATGACATATTGACATTTGTAACCTTGTAAGTTTTGAATTGAACAGAGTACTTTGATTGTCTGGTATTATATGGCAATCAAAAAGAATTTTAAATATAAGAACTGTGAATCCAAGTTAATAGTTGGAAAGCCACCTTACCTGTGATCGATCTTGGGCTAGAAAAGGTTACCTACTGAGGGGTTGACCAGAAATACCGAGTTAAACATCATAGAGTACAACCATTGGGATGTAGGTCTTATGCGGTTGAGTCTCATCGATTAGAGGTATGACTTAATAGAGCCTATTGTTAGAATAGGTAAACTTGTTTGTACATCTATGATTTAAGGCTGTTTTGTCAGGGAAGCCATGTAAAAAGAAATAAACTGTTTCAGCTACAACTTGATCTCTTTTATTCCCTCAACCTTTCTGATTCATCTTTCACATTTTGCTCTTCAAGAATTGTGTCTTAACTCTTCATTATCTTGTGTTGTTTTTGCTTGCAAGAATGATGCTACGCTTCACCTAAGTTGGTTGCCTTCGCCACAAACACTTTACCTTTGCTTCTTCATTTAGTTTTGGCTTGATTTCTTATTTCTTCACCGACTGTTGCACCATTTGCTTGAGCTTGGATTATTGTTGGTCCTCTCTTTCAAGAACACTGTGGAAGTCTGCATTTCTTTGATGCAAGTTTCCATCTCATTTCTCTTCTTGCTTTAAGGTAGTCAATCTTTCAAAGACACGGTTACCACAAGTATCTTCAAATCTTTTGATCAAATCTGTAGAAAAGGATTCCCAATTTGAATTTGGGTTCATTTGGCACCAAGAATTTCGAACCATTGCATGACCATACCCTTCATGCCCATGAGTGCATATTGCAGCTTATGGAATGAATGAATTTCTTGTACCTCAGAATTTTTCAGCCCTAGCAATCAACCAATTGGGTCTGCCCCTATAGATGCTGGCAGCTCCTCCTTGTCCAAATTTGCACTTCATCTCCAACACTGCCTGTCCCTTGAAGATCCAGCAATTTGTAAGAATTACAAAAAGAAAAGAAAGAGGGATTTTTTATTGAATAGGATGAAAAGAACAAGAAATAGGAGAACTCTCTCACCTCCAAGGTTTGCCCTTCACAAAGGATTTCTCCTTTCATAAAGTGTCAAAATTTAATCTCCAAATGAACATATATAAATACATGCATTTATTTAACTTATTAACTCCCTAACCAGTAATATCCTACCTGTATTAACTAACTATCACTTTCTCATAATCCTAACAGGTTGATGTTTAGGTTACATACGAAATCTTATTCTTATTATCAATTTATGTCATTCATGACTCTTCATTTTACTGCAGACAGGACCACTGGCTGCTTATTATAAGCTACCTCTAAATCAGGTGCTTGTGGTTAGTTATTCTGTATCCCAGTCCATTTCTTTAAAGTATCAGTGACAGGTGTGGTATTCTTTATTTACTCATCTATTTTTGGTTGCAGTTCCATGATGACATGACCTTGCCATGTGGGGTGCTTCGTCTTTATGACAAAGGGGGTCATGGAAGCCACAAAGGGTACAATACTAAATGATAATTCTGAAGTAAAATTAACACTATCTGTTTGACATTGACCGTAAGAAATTTGTTACTAATTGAAGTACCTCCCTAGAGTTATTATGGTGTTTATTATGCATCACTAGATTATGTAACTCACTAATTTCCCATCCCAATAGTTATCTATGTTGAAATTAACATGTATATGTTATTGGAATCATAATCAAATTCACATAACTTCGGAAGCCGGTTCTACGTTTTGTTATAATGAAAAAATAGATGGAGTAAGCCAAATTACATAAAACTGTGGTACATCAACATTACTGTGAATGGCTGTGCAATTTCATAAAACAATTTGGATATCTTAAGAGTCCTGATTAGGTTGCATCTTGCTTTGTGTGGCAAAAAACCCATGACCTATAAACTTTTCCCTCTCGATTAGATATTGATAGGAAATCAATATGGATTGAAAAAGAAAAAAACTGATACATATGTATTGAAGGATTCCCTTGCAACCAGAGGAGGAATCCTCTGTTATAGAAAACAAATGACATGAATGGAGTGAGGTCCTTAGAAGATGCCAAATAGGAATTAGAGCAAAATAAAAATGTTAATTCCCGGTGACTGAGAAATGACAAGTTCCTCAGACTAACAACCCAACACGATGCTTCATAAATTCCCTCATTTCCTCGTCCCTTTATTTGTTCGCACATCAAACTAAAAAATCGTTCTCTTTCCGTGTTTGATTTCTGGCTTCCGCATTCTGTCCTACATGCCACCTGTTCAATTTGTTATTCCTCTCTCTTCTCCTCATGGTTTCTCTCATGTCATGTTTTTCCCTTTCCTCTCATATACTACCAGGCCTCGATTCTCAGGTCCACGCTCCTTTCATTCACTTCCTTACCCCTCGATTGCATAATGGGCCTATATCATACATAGTATAGTCCTTCCTAATGGTTCATCCTTTTCATTAATTCTTTCATGCAACTTTGTTTAGTTTTTCACAATCTTGTGCTTGTTCTGCTGTAACATGTTGATAATAATATGTTTTGAATGTTGCCCAATTTAATTGTTGCCTAATCAATCATTTTGCAATCCTTGTTCTCTTCCAAGTCCATTTGTTTCTCAACAACATTAACTTGCTATCCAAGTTTTCCATTTTTTTTTGTTCTGCAACATCTCCCTCAACACCTCTGCAACCACCCTCAACATCTCCACAATCAAGTTCACCTACTCCCTTTGTCCTAAGATGCTCCTCCTGACCCACCAAACGTAATGTTCATCTTGCCGGCTAACATATGTGAAGTTGAGACGAATATTAAAATGAAATTTGGGAACCAAGAGGACATCGTGAAGGACAAAATTTGGAGAAAAAATAACTATTCCAGAAATGTAAGCAGTGACAATGTCAACACGTGCCACGATTGATAGTTGGTTCCATCAAAGACAGGAGTAATAGACACAGAGGAAGGACCATCACTAGGATGGATGAAATAAGGACTGGAAGGGTTGAGCGATGGATCGTCTTTCTTTGGACTGGAGGGTGGAGGGAGTTGTTGAAGATAGGGGAGGACAGCAGGCAGAGCTCCAGGAAGGAGCTCTGATACCATAAAACAAATAAGAACAAGGGAGAAGATATTTGGAATACTGAGGTAATGATTTGGAATTCAAGTCACATTTCAGCCAAAATACAACGTTATATACACGTTTTTGCCTAACCAATTTACATCTCATACTATTCTACAATCTTCTCCAGGGTTATAACAGAAAAAGGTTACATACAGAGATATTTACAAGAATTATAATGGGCCGAGGACAATTGGGCTGTATGGGTTTGGGCTATTACTTATTTACTGTGTAAGTTTGGATGTTGAGATAGCAGTTGACACTGGAAAATTTTGGTTCTGACAGTCAGGGTTGTTAGTTGTATTTACAGCTTCGTCTTTTGGTCCTTCACCTTCCTTCTTCTCACCAGCCTGCTGTAAGTTTTGTGCCCGTACCTAAATTATCAAAATTGTGTTCCAGTTCATCTGGAAAATTTTCATGACCTTTATTGTTGCTATCCATTTGGTTTCTGAAACTATGGAAGTGTCTTCTTTGTCCAATTAAAGTATTTTAGAAACTAATGACTGCAAGGTTAGATTGTTTCAGTTCTATTCCTGATTTGTGTTTTGATATCCAAGCTTCAATGCACCCATGAGGAGTTATCCTCGACACCAGTTGTGGTTATTTGGAATCTAAATGGTAGGAAAATGCATATCAGTGAGAAAATATTTTATATCAAGAACTTTGTTACTCGAAGAAACTTCTATCCGCTCTAAACTAGTGGCTGACTAACTTTCCGTAAACAAACAGTCTATTAGTACTTTGTATGGAAACCTAATCACATAGTTTTTCTTCATCATTCATAGTGGATATATAGTTTCACCATTGTTAATTACATTTTCACTTCTCAATGGGCCATATGTTGTCATATCTGTAATAGTTCATGGTTTTCGGTAAAAAGGAAAATAGTTTTTTGGCGAAGCTGAAATAAAGGTATTTATAATTCAATAATATTGTTTAAAGGATAAGTGGTGATGGAAATTGAGTTCATGAAACCTTCTCAGCTCTGATTTTTTCTTGTTGAGTGCTTCTTGACTCAAGTAATGCTACTCATCCTACTTCCTCCTTGCTTCTAACCGACAGACTAAAGAGTGTGATCTATCACTTCAGAGGAAATAGAGAATTTCCCAGACTGAGAATAGGTTGGTGCTTTTCTTGCAAATCTTTTATTGTTTCCCTAGTTCACTTTATTGCTGTCATTTTTATTTTCAATTTGCTTTGTCATAGGAATTGGAAGTCCTCCTGGGCAAATGGATCCTAAAGCATTTTTGCTTCAAAAGTTTAATTTAACAGCTAGACAACGAGTAAGTTCTTCCTTAACTGCTAAATACACTTTTGGTTTCTCATGTAATGGTTCTCATGATTCAAATTGCAATGGTGCACCTCATGTTTTGTATGAAGTACGTAACTTGAATCCAATTATCAATGTCAATGTCATAAAAACGTGCTAATAGTTTTATAATACACCATTGGGTGGCTTTATAAAAATGAGTGTACTGATCCTGAAAGTTTTAGGGCAAAAGTTTTATAATAGAGCCATAGTTGTTAAAACCATGTGATATGTGTAGAGGCAGTAGAGAACTACCCTGGGTGACACTACCCCATTTATATACTAAAGCAAATTTCTTGTGGTAAGCTTGTGGAAATTGCTTTTGCATATTTTTCACATCGTAGTATATGCACCGATTAAAACGGGCCAAGTTACAAAAATCTTCATCTCAATGTATCTGGCTTTTCTCGTTGAACAGATTGACGAGGCTTTGCAAGAGGGAGTTGATGCCTTGAAGCTCCTTTTATCTAAAGGTTTTACAGAGAGTGCAAAAAGATTCAACAAAGAACAAAAGTATAAGCACTTGAGAGTGCAAAACTTACCAGTTTGAAAGGATTCCCTTTTTCTCTTTAGGTTGCAATACATGTGTACAACTTAGTGATTGAAAATTGCCAGAATTTTGTAACATTCCATATATATGTGTATAAATCTTTCTATCTTGATTTGCTTTAATTTGGATATTGTCTCTGTGATGTGCAAAGTGAAAAGTTTATTACACTGGTGGGATAACTTAAAACGTATTAAAGTATTGCCACATTGTTATTCAACACGTTCATTTTGTTAATCGTAATCTTAGACGCGCTATTAACCATGGAGTAGGTAGGGAAATTTGACATAAACAGGTCAAATTATTTTTTGTTGAAAAGTTATTAAGACATCTTCCATACATTAGTTTATATATACCTTAACTCTAGCTTGGAAAAAAAAATAGATTTTGTTATTAAGGTCGAAAAGGTTCATCTAAACTCGTTAAAAAAATAATTTTTCAAACTTCAACAATATTGGACTTGGTTGCAACCAGAAAATTGCAGATTAGGAACCTAACTTCTACTTCCTGTCCACTACCTACGTATGTGGCTTGATATACAGGTTAGTTAGAAGGTACAAATACTTGGATAAGAACAAGAAAAAAAATTGAGAGGATTGAACCTCTATCATAATAATCAATAAGACTTGAGTTTTAAAGTGTTGAATAATTTGGTTGGTAAACCATCACGAGTCATGTTACTTGATTTATGAATTATCTTTAACTAATTTCTTCTGATTCTTTTATCTTGACTTTTCGGGAGTTAACACCCTTTGATATTAAGTTCATGTTTACACATTTGATTTGATGTTTTCCATAGCTAATTTAATTTTAAAAAAGCCATAAATTATACGGCTAAATATTAATCGAATTTATCATGTGAAATAAAAAAAAAGTGTTCAATCACGTTAATTTTTTCAAAATTGAACCTTGCATCGATCCAACAGGTTTCATTTCATACGCTCCATGTTTTGATTATCACACAACACAACATTATGGGCCGAATACGACAGTGAAGGATTTACAGTAGCAGCCAGCTGTTCTGAGATCCAACCATGTCGATTCTGAAATTTTCAGAAACAGGTTTTCAACAATGTGCCGAGTAGAAAAATTTGCATGTGCTCCATCCATCCACGTCCCAGAGGGACCTTATAAACAAAATAATTGACAGATTTGATTTTCCGTAGTACCATATGCTTCCCTTGTACCATATTCACACTTCATATTTAATGTATTTATGTTTTAGGAATGCTTCATTTATGATCAACCAAAATAAATGAAAAAACCCACTATTCTTTTCTTTATTTACTTTCAAAACAAGTAGATGGCATTACATGTTCTCTCAGATACACCATGCTCATTCTTAGCCCTTTTCTACTTTTTCTTCTCTTTCAAAATTTACGCTGTTTGATTTATTCAACACGTCTATTTTCAACAGCTACATTATCATTTTCACAAAACACTTTTTGTATTCAGCTATAAAAACAGTGAAAAGGTCACAGTAATCGAAAAGGGGCAAAAACAAGCATTTTGGTGTTCCGTGAAGTGTTTAGCATTGTAGCAGTTCAAACACCACTATTTGACTGTTGATCTATTTTTTTCCATAGAACAATTAATGTCACCTACAATATTTATGATCCATGAAGGAGGAAAAATATTAATTTTGATTGAAACAACTAACTTTATGGAGTGATTGTATAATAAAGGTGTGTGTATATGTTGATGCAGGCCATGCAATTATGAAAGCTTAATTAATGTAATGGGTAGTGTTATCTGATACCAAATTGGAAATGGTACAATTGGTAGGTGGATTGTGCATGAATCATATATGCATGCCAGCTTGTTCATTTGGTGGTGTCCTTTTATTCATATAGTTGACCCTATCTTCTCTTCTCATCACTTCTTCTCACACTCTTTACCCTTTGCCTACACCTTCTCATTTTCCAACAACCTTTTCCCAGATCTAGGATTAAACTAATGTTTCACTTTGGTCAAATTTCATTGTTCTTTGCTTTCAAATACCTCTTTACTACAACCAAAGCCATGGCATGGAACACATGCTGCCTGCATTATTAATCTAATCACCAAGTTATTTCTACAGCTATAGCTTAGTTGATCACCTAACTATTTCTTAATATATTACTACAAAATATAGTTAAGAAGTAAACTTAAATTTAACTAAATCATATAAAATCGGTTTGTAAGGTGATATTTTACATCCACTTCTATACTATGAAATTGTCTTATCTCTAATCGATACGTGATTTTCAACATATATACAGACAGAGCAAGCAGTATGTAACTGAGGATTTGCTTGAGGCAATGGTTAATTATGGTTAGAAATACACACATCATTGGAGAATTATTGAGGGACATATAATTGGTTCATCATTTATTTAATCCAACCACTGACATAGTGACATGTTTGTGTTTGTTTTAGCTGTAGGTGTTTGCAAAATCATATAACCTGCTCCTTAATTTCATATTTCGCCTACACCACGCATGCATGCTGTGTGCTGCATAATTAAATCCATATATGCTACATTTTCTCCTTCCTTTCTGACGTTAACTCTAATTAATTAAAACTATAATCTTCTTAAGCAATCATTAATCATCTTTCTCTTAATACCCTTTTGTGTCACATGCATATGTTCTGTTCCTCTCCCACACACACACACACAGAAATTCCATACATAAAACCAAGTACACACAAATACACAGTACTGTTGCAATTTGCAATCTGCATATTAATTAGCCTAATTAATACCAATAAATAGCAAGTAGCTAGCATCACATGTTGACTTTCACATGCCAACCACAGTGTGAAAAATTAAAAAGAGTTGTTGAGTAAGTTCTCAAAATTAGGGTTGACCTTAAATGAACACTTGTCAACTCCACTCTGAAAGAAATGGGGCAAAAGTAGAAGAGGTTACAGAATACGTGTTTGTGCTGTGTGGTATCTGAGTGTGTCGAGTGATCGAGATCCTTATTTGTAGCTGTGACACAGAGATCAGAGCAAACAAGTCAAACATGTGTGTTTATTATACACATGTATCTCAAGCACCTTCGTGGCTGCTTCCTCCTTCATGGAAAATTTTATTCAGTTTTTTTGGTTTTTGTTGTGAAGGTGCCAAAACACACACATAATATAAAAGACCAAGTCACCGACTTCTCTCACAAGTATCATGGACCGACTATTCTTCTCAGATATGGTTTGGTGACTGCTCCAATACATATGAAGAACCTTGAAAAAACACACACACAACAAAAGTAATGGAATTCAATTCCTTCTTTCAAATTTACAGTATCTTTTGGTTTGGAGAATTCATTTGCCACCATCAAATACAATTTGAATTTCTTGCTGATTTTTTCTTTTACATTATTTTCTTATTATACTCTCAAAATATATACTTATGATCACTGATTTTAAAATTATTAATATAATTATATTAATATAATATATTTTTAATACTTAATGGTGTATAATATAAAAAAATTAAATAAAAAATTTGAATTTCATGAAATATTACTTATAAAATCACATAATTATTACTCTTTTATACATTAAGAAACAAACTACATTTTCTCTTCTTTTCAAACCTGAAATATATATATATATATATATATATATATATATATATATATATATATATATATATTATATTTATATTCTTTAAATTTGAAAGCATCATATCTTAAATTTTGAAACATTTAAATTCTAAATTTTAAAAATAAATAGGTTTAATCATTTTAATTTGGCTACTTAAATTTTTTTTTTCTGTGTCAAAATGTGTTTTAGATTGGTATCTCAGCTATAATTTGTTAAAGAATACAAACAATTCAAATACTAAACTGTATAATATCATTTGACAAAAAAAAAATTAACACAGTTAATTTATAGTAATTATATCTATTCATTCTTATATTTTAGGGATCAAATTATTTTGTATCAAAATTTGATACATGAGATCAAAATTAAAAATTAAAAATATATTTAACCTGTATTAATACACTAAATTAAATAGTATTAGGTTTTGTATTGGTAAGATGGGGTTATGAATATTTGACGTGTTGAAGGTTGGTAAAATGAAGAGTGGAAAGTGTTAAAAGGAGTAGAGATGAGAAGGAATTGTTTGGTCAAAAAAAATGAAAGAAGAGATGTTAATTTATGTACTTTTTGTTGGACTGTGTTGACAATTGACCCAAAAGTTCTTGCTTGACAAGTATAGAATATTTTGGAGGATGAGTTTTGACAAAAATGGTTTCACTCATAACAAGTGGCACCAAATTCATTAATCAAAAATGGTGCTGCCAACCACTTCACAACAACATTATCTGCTGCCTCATTTACTCCTTCCGCTACTCACTATTCTGTACTGTTATTGAAAAAAAAAACAATATAAAATAAAGATTCATCTATTTGATGTATAAAGATTATATTTTTGTCTTCTTTTAATTTAGAATAATCTTTAGTTGACAAATATCATTTTGTTTATATCAAAGGCTGGGCACTCTTGAGAGTAATATACAACAAAATAAGTTTATGCATTTGCATTGTAAGGTAATTTTATGTGATTACTTAATAATGAATATAATAAACTTATTGAGTTTACAATAAATACCGTTATAAATTACATCAACAATAATATGAGATTAAATTAGTATGTAATATCTATACTTCTATATTCTGTATTGTTAATGGATTATTTCTTTTGGTATATACATTTTTTTTCAATTGTATTATTTTTTTCTAATTATTAAAAAAATAGTTTTAACTTTTATTCTTTCGATTATAAATTTATTGGATTTACATAATTACTCATAATAAAAAAAATTATTTATAATAAAATAATAAATATTATTTTTTATAATTATACGTTTTTCTACTAAATAAAATGTATTGAACTAAAAAAATCATTATATACTTTTTTTAGTGTTAACTAAGTATCGTAAGTGAATGCTGCTAATTTACCAAAGTTCTTCTTTAATAAAAATCACTATAAGTAAGACTCGATAGAATTTGATCAATCATTTTTTTTTTTGAGGTAGAAAATTGAACCAAGAATTATTTTTCTTTATCATTAATCGAATGAGTGTTTAAGACTCAAGATTCTATTTGATCATCAATCCAATCACCATTTATGTTTTTTATGTTTCTTATCAAGGAATAAATGGTTTTACTTTGATGGCTTAGATATCTTGTATTTCTCGAAAAAATAATTATATTGATGGGATTTGGTATAATACTTATGAGATTGATGAGATTCCAATATTTATTCTTAGAATCTATGGATTTGACCCCATAAGCAAGACCACCACCCCATAACATGTTGCTACCAAAAGCAAAACTCTATATTTCTTCTAGAGAATCTCTTAATTGTTCTAAAGTAACTAGAAAAAGATTCTTTAACTAGAAAGAATTCAGTTTAGATGTAGGATACATATCTATAAGTTTTCAAACTCAATCATGTATGATGGAATCATCAAAGATTTTACCTTTTCGAACTCTGTTTGTAACTCACTATAGACTCGATAAACAAAGAGAAGATGTTTACGAACGAGATATGTAACAAGGAGAATGAAAATGATTGAATAAAAGAACTCCTAAACATTTAGCAATCTCATATGTGTCGATATCAATAGTAACTCATTATTTCAACGAGTCAACAATAAGGAAAAGGAAAATGATTGAATAGAAGAACTCATGAAAATGTAGCGATCTCAAATGTATTGATATCAGGACATCCGATACCCACTTTTT
>Ga0214545_1007416_pt1 | contig 18354 bp, 7 predicted proteins | sample CNSS4metaG_FD_160064 | JGI IMG/M metagenome (GOLD analysis project Ga0214545, IMG submission 160064) | Root nodule microbial communities from cowpea collected in UCLA plant growth center, Los Angeles, California, USA - CNSS4 | ecosystem: Host-associated > Plants > Roots > Nodule | place: USA...
ATTATTTTTGTCACAACATAGTTTAATATTAGTGACACTCAAAAACATTGTCACAAGTGCAACAGTGTCAAAACTTATAGTGACAAATTAATTATTGTCACAGGATATTATTAGTGATAAATTTATACATTTTGGTGACAAATATTTATATCACTAGAACTGATTTTTCTTGTAGTATTAAAAAACTTTTTATATTTTATGAATTGCATAAATATTTGGGTGATGGTTAAAAATGGGGGTTTTGTAAAGACATATATATTTTGGAAATTTTCTAAGTGTTTGTGAGTTGTTCCACCATGGTTGGAGATGCTATAGGGCTTTATGTGAGTCCAAGTTGGGGAGACGGTAAGACCCTATGTGAGTCTGAGTTTTTCCACCATAGTCGGGGAGGTTGTAGGATTATGTGTGAGTCTAAGTTGTTGCATTAGCTGGGGAGGTTGTAGGACTTTGTGCGAATCTATGTTTGTTTATAGTTAGGGAGCCTTCTCACAAGAGTGATGATTATGTATGAGACTATGTGCAGTATTTGATTTATTTACTTGTTTTATTGTTTTGTTTTCATCATCTAAAATTATCAAGTTTTGTTAAAGATTATTGAGTTTGGAACGAGTTTGATAATTGTATTTTCATATGTTTTGGATTTTGAACAATTTGAGTTTTATTTCCAAACTATGGTTTATGCTTTATTATATTAGCTTAACCTATTGTTTGTTTGAGTTTGTATTTTTTTTTCTATGATGATCGTGTATTTTTATAAGGGAACAAAGAATAGCTAAAGTGGTGATGTACAACAGTGAAAGATGACAGTTGGGTAGCACCAATAGATATGTGGGCAATCTTAGATATATTTTTTTTCATTGTTATTTTACAATTATTTTTCAAGTTAATAAAAGTACTGATATGTAAGACATGAATTTTATGAGATCCTATAAATTATAATAATTAGAAAAATATTGTTAAATATTTTAAGAAAAACATAAAATGGTTTGTGTTTTATAATTTAAAATATTTATTAGTTTGTTAATTATTTAAATTAGAAGATTTATTATATTTAAAAGATTTTATAATAAATAAGATTTGGTGATTAATTATTCAATTAAAAGGATATCCTGAGATAATGTTAAATATTATGAGATATTTTTATATATTTTTGTTAGATAATAATAAGTGAATAAAATATTGTATTTTTTATATATATATTATGTTTTTATATATATATATATATATATATATATATATATATAGGAGCACAAGGTTTATGGGGAGAGTTTTAACAGAAATGATGGCAAGTCAAGGAAGCAGGGAGAAAATTTGAAAGGTTGAGGTTTTTGAAAGGTTGAGGTTTGAATGGGCTAAATAAAGAAGTGGAGAGTAAGAGGCAGTGAGAATTTACATTTTTGTTTTCTTAGTTTCTTTCTTGCCTTCTTGTTTGTATATGATACAATATGTTCTGAGTCTAAGTTATGGAGTAAATGTTATTTAATATGATTGTGATGACATGTTAATATGTTCATGTGTTGATATGTAAATGTATGCTTGTGTGTGGTGACTTGGCGAAAGGTGGCAAAGGGTAACTCTTGTGTAGTTGTACCAGGGGTGTACTTCATCGGAGCTCTCAAGGAGAGTAATGGAAAATGACACATGTATATTTCGTCGAGGCTCCCGAGGAGAGTAATGGGAAGTAACACATGTATACTTCGTCAAGGCTTTCAAGGAGAGTGATGGGAAGTGGCACCTGCGAGCTTCGACCATGTGGAGAAGGGGAAGTGGAGCAATTATTGGTAAGTTGCGTGTGAGATATACAAACGGGTTCAGATGTTGAGTTCACTAGTGGTTATTGATAAATGTTTAGTATTAGTTAAATTGCACATCATTTAGGCACTTATCTTGCATTAATTCAATGTGAAAAACATTAAAATAGCTCTAATTGCATATAAATACACAATGAGGAGAGTAAAAGTTATAAAAAGTAGAATTTAATATATTTGTGCTGTTTTTTACAGGTGAAATGAAGAAAATTGAGAAGTTGGGGCTACACCCCAAAAGTTGCAACTCTGCCAGAAAGATGAATTAAGAAAATTCAATTTATAAGCCTGGGGCTGAGCAGTGGTATTGGCGCTAACCCCCATTTTAGAAAACCTTCACTGCAAGGAAACCAAAAGCTTTATAATGGAAGCTGAGCACCTAGAGAAAACCTCCATGGAAGGGAAACCTTCATTGTTGATCATCAACGTGACTGCCAAGCTTGGAAGCAAACCCACTCATGAAGTAAACCTCCATGGTTGATCTCCATAGATGGAAGTTAGAGCAGCACTTAGTTTTTTATAAATACAAAGCACGTCCCTATGATTCATATGTTGATTTTTGAAATCATTTTAGGGAGAGAAACTCCCTAGTTAGCTTTAATTCTTATTGTACATCTTTGTAAAGCTATGGAATGAGGAAGGTTACTCCATGTTCTTTTGTATACATCATCATGAGCAACTAACTTCTTCACTAATTTGGATTGAATGTAACTTCTAAACTCTCTATACTCCACTTGATTATATATTTATTATGTTCTTATTTTATGTGATGGTTACTTGATTTGTGTTCATTGCTTTGGTGACATCGCCAATCATCATACATCATCAGTACTAGATGTAGAGACATATGGTCTAGTGTTTAGATCCAATCAAGTCTCCTAATGCTTGGCATATACCATACATAGATATGCGACTTTAGTTGGTTTAAAGAGTCTTATTCTTAATGCAAAGATTCTTCTACCTGGATGGGGAAATACTTCGTCTGACACCTTTAGGTTCTAACTCTTAAACATGAGGTTAGATCAACAAGTAAGCATACTTCCAGGAACAGTAAAATAAAGAACATAATTTATAGATAATTAAGGACAATTCAATTGAGTGAAAGAAGCCAAGTTCAATCCCAACCTCTTTAATTAACATCATTTCTCTCAATTTTAATTTCAATATTTTTTTTTCAAGAATACCAAACTAAATTGTTGTTATTGTTTTATTGCCAAACTTGAGTTAGATTATAGATTATGGAATTAGTTACCAAATCCCTATGGATACGACCTTGTTGTATTACAACTCACATAGTGCACTTACTGGATAAGTTAGACCCTCAACTAGGGCAACAACAATTGTATTATTTATGGTGATGACAAATTTTGTATGGTTGTGTGAAACAATCAGTGTAATTTTATGGTGTCGTGAGACACATGGCTATGTAAGGTTTGAGTGGCTTGTTATATTATGAGCGATATGTATTCTCATTATGATGTTTTGATGTTTGTATGTTAGCTCACCCTTCAACTGTGGTGGTTATGGTTTCCACTTGCGATAATCATATTTTATACAGGGGAAGATGATCATATAGGCTTTGAGGAAGATGAACAACACTAGAGAGTGGTTAATATCAAGAGGTATTTGGGACATTTTTTAGTCTATGGGTTTTCCATTTTAATAAAGTCTATGTTTGTAAAATATTTTTTTTTAGATTTCAAATAAGAGAGGAATAAAGTTTTATTTTAATTATGTAATTTGTGTTAATTATAGATTTTAGGAAGGGAAATATTGGAATGTTATAAATTTCCTTTTCATTTGATTATAATAAAGTGGTGACAATATTACTTTAAAATTAATTATTTGAAATAGGATTATTCGTGTAGTTATATAACTTAGGAAAGTGAAAAATTGGGGTGTTTTATATTAGAGCCTGGTTGAGTCCTAGATGATTTTTGGTGGGTGAGTTTATTGTTTTTCTATTATGCATCATCGGTTACAATCTAAATGTGTTGCTATGTTTCTATTATGTATTGATTGTTTGTGTTCTAGCTGTTGAGCTTTTGTCATGTGATCTTAAAATGCCTCATAGATCACATGATTTTTTTCAACATACTAGTGAAGAGTTTGTGGAGTTCTTATGAGTTGTAGGTAAATTTTATTTTGTTAGGGAGTTCTTTTTAGAATTGGTAAAGTTAGAAGAATCATATGGAAATTTCATTTTCGAGGATGATTTTTTTATTTGTTGGGGGAATGTAAGATCCTAAGAAATTATAACAATTAGGAGATATTTAAAGTGGTTTACTAATTATTTAACTTAAAAAATTCTAAGAGATGGGATTTTGTGAGTGGTTATAAGGGGTTAAGGGCTTAGAAAATTATAAAAAATGAGGTTATTAAATATTTTGTCAGTGGTTAAAATACTAATTATTCAATTAAGAAGATATTAAATAAATTTCCTAAGAGATAGAGTGGTTATAAGGGGTTAAAGGCTTAGAAAATTATAAAAACTAGTAAAATAAATAAATGAGGTTCTAACTGAGTCGGTTATAGCACCTATTTAGCGAGTCTAAGGTCTTCAGTTTAATTCCTAACCAAAGCAACTATTATTTTGTAAAACTCTCACAAATTTGTTGGGTGAGTGAAACTCTCGTTGGGAAAATGAGTTGTAGAGTGTGACTATTTTAAACTGAAAAATGAAATTTTCTAAAAATAAATGAGCTAAGGTAAAGGTGTGGATGGTAGAGTGTGCACCCATGAACACCATTTTGTGAAAAAAAAATAGTTTTGATTTAATGGTGTTGATTTTATTGTGTCATGATGTTTAAAGAGTTTTATGTGAACTATGTTGACATTTTGATGACTAATTTGATGCGTGGGGGTTTAACTAAGAATTGCTTGAAAATTGAGAAAGATGATGTTCTCATGTGAGTGGTGGGTTCTTTGGGGATGATTTCAACTTGTTTCTAAATTTATCATTATAAAAGAAAACTTTTGATATTTTATGAGTTGCATGAGTATGTGGGTACATGAGTTAATAAGACGGGTTTTGTAGAGAGATATATATTTTTGAAATTTTGTATGTGTTTGTGAGTTATTCCATCATAGCTAAGGAGGTTGTAGGACTTAGTGTGATTTTGAGTTGTTCCACCATAGTTAGGGAGGTCGTAGGACTTTGTGTATGTTTGAGTTGTTCCACCATAGTTGGAGAGGTTGTAGGACTCTATGTGAGTTTGAGTTGTTCCACCACAATAGGGGAGGTTGTAGGACTCTATGTGACTCTAATTTGTTCCACCATAGCCAAGGAGGTTGTAGGACTTAATGTGAGTTTGAGTTGTTCCACCATAGTCGGGGAGGTCGTAGGACTTTGTGTGAGTTTAAGTTGTTCCACCATAGTCGGGGAGATTGTAGGACTCTGCATGAGTTTAAGTTATTCCACCATAGTCAGGGGGTTGTAGGACTCTATATGAGTCTAAGTTGTTCCACCATAGCCAGGGAGGTTGTAGGACTCTATGAGTGTCTGAGTTGTTCCACCAGAGCCAAGGAGGTTGTAGGACTTTGTGTGAGTTTGAGTTATCCATTATCCATGGTAGTTATACGACTTTATGTAAGTTTGAGTTGTTCCGTTAGTGTGGGAGGTTGAAGGACTCTTTGTGAGTTTAAGTTTGTTCATGGTCGAGGGAGGCTGTTTGAAATAGTGATGATTATGTATGAGACTGTGTGCATTATTTGATTTATTTACTTTTTTTATTATTGTGTTTTCATCATCTAAAATCGTTGGTTTTGTTAAAGATTATCAAGCTTGGAACAAGTTTGATAAGTGTATATGTTTCGTATTTTGAACAATTTGAGTTTTATTTCAAACTATGGTTTATGCTTACCATTTTTGTTTGTTTGCATTTGTAGTTTTTTCACTAGAATGATCGTGCATTTTCACATGGGAGTAGAGGATAACTTTGGTGTTGATGCACAACAGTGAAGGATGAAAGTTCGGGAATGATTAGTAGATGTGTGGGTAGTCTGAGAGTTTTATTTCATTGTTATTTTACAATTTTTTTCAAGTTAATAAAAGTACCATAAGGTAAGACATGATTTTTCCTTTTATTTAATTTCAATGAAGTGGTGATGATACTATTTTAAAAGTAATTATTTGAAATAGAATTATTCATATAGCTCTTTAAGTTAGGAAAGCGAAAAATTGGGTTAATCTATGATATCAAATGCAACTTAATGAACAAAGAAATTTCAAGACTCACAATGATTTTAGAAAAGATTTACAATGATTATCTTTCAAGCCCTTTATAATTGAAAGTAACCTTTGAAGAAGAAAGACCTTGTTTTTCCTTTAAGGAATCATCAATGTTGCAAGGATAAAAAATATCATGTGAAAAAGCTTGGAATCTAGTTTGTTGATAATACTCTCCATTGTTCATTAACAATCTAAAAGAGTGAACATAAACCTCATACTCTTCATATGATATTAAATCTTTTTCAATTGGCCACCTTGTGATATTTTTAGATCACTTTTGCTTTAATCAACTGTTTTGGCTAAAAGAAGTTGTTGTTTTAAGGAATACTCATTGTTTAGCATTTTTGTTTAAAAAATACTCAATGTCTTAGCCAAAAGTGATTGTTGTTCTAAATAATACTCAATTGTTTATCCAAGAGTGGTTGAAGTATAAAAAATACTTGGTTTATATCTTTCGATGCTAATTTACATAGAGGAACTTGATCAGGATATTGAAGAACTTGTTGGACTTGAAGAGGAGACTAAGTTTCTAATAAAGATGTTTTGATGATGATGTTTGAAGATGTTAAAGATGTGTTTAAAAAGTTTCAGTTTTCATTATATGTTCATTGAACCTTTCACACAAAGTATTTACTAAGTTTTTATCTAGCACAAAATCATTATTAAATCAATTAAAAGAAAAATGTTTTTATAAGGTTTAAAATGTGAGAAAGAGTTTTCATGACTTTGTTAAGTTTTTAATGAATTGATTAATCTATTTATGATAAGTTGGATAACATATAATCAATTAAACTAAAGAACAAATTTAAGTGTTTTTAATGTTGTAAAAAAATTAACGAATTAAAATCTGTTATAATCGATTGATTTTTTCTATAATTAATATAAAATTGAAACATGTGCCATACTTAATTAAAATAGATAATCATAACGTTAATTAATTAAAAAAATTAAATAAAAAAACTTAATAAAAAATATATATAATATAAACTCAATTAAAAATATCAAGATTTAAGAAAAACTTGAAATTTAATTTAAAAAACACACTTTGTCTATTCTATTTGTTATTGTATAATCAAATTTTTTTTTGTAACTAATTGTATTATTCAGTTAGTAGTTTTTCCATTTCCACTATATCTTGTATATAAACTTTGGTACATATCCTTTAATAGCTAATGAAAATACATCTAAATTCTCAATCATCTACTTTGTCTCCCTTTCTCTTTACATTCTGTTTACACCAACCTAGTGGTATCAAGATCAAGGTTACTTGAAAGGGATCGGACAATAGTCGTAGTGCACACCAGGTGCTTGTGGTTGAAAGCGTCACAGTGTGAATATGGCTACAGGAGGCATGATGACAAGCAACCTTCCTATATTTGAAAGCCATTATGGGTTTTCAAGAAGTTGACGAAATAGTCAAGATCGGATTCAAAGAACCATCAAAGAAGGGGTATCGAGAGAAGAAGAGGTTGGATTGCAAACCAAGAATGTTGCTACACCAATGCGTGACAATCAATATGTTTCAAAAGATATCAAAGGCTAGCACAACCAAATAAGCATAGGATATTTTAAGTGTTGGGTATGGCAATTCTGGAAGAATCAAGAAGGTAAAGATTCAATCATTGAGAAGACAACATGAACTGCTTGCAATGACTGGGCACGAGACAATGGCTAAGTACTTCGGGAGGCTCTTGGCTCTTGTTAACGACATGAGGGCCCATGATGAGAACGTTGAAGCCAACAAAATGGTAGAGAAGGTACTACAGACCTTAACCTCTAAATAGGATCACATAGTAGTTGTTATTGAGGAAACCAAAGACATGGAAAAGATGATAGTGGAGGAACTTCAGAATTGCCTGAAAGCCCATGAACAACGGATTCTTGAAAGAAAAGGTGTTGACATAGTTACGAAACAAGCTTTGCAAGCCAGAAAAACAAATAGTAGAACAAGAGGTAAAGGATGGAGAGGGTTCAAAGGAAGATTTAGATAAAGCAGAGGCTCTGGTTGTTTTGGAGATGTCTCAAATCGTGACAATGCCACTGAGTAGAAAGAAGGGTCCAAATATATGGGTGGAAAACAGTACAAAAGAGGAAAAGAAAGGAAAAGTGTTGATCGCAAGAAGGTGCAGTGCTATGTTTGTGATAATTCGACCATTACTCATTTGAATGTTGGCACAATGAGTACAATCAAAGCAAGAAGGGAAAGAAAAACGAGGAAACCACTTGGTTCATGAAGAAGAGAGATCTCATTTTAACCAAGTTCTCTTGATGGTAATATCTACAGTGGATGGAAAGGGTGATCGAACATGGTATTTGGATACTGGTTGTTCCAATCACATGATGAGACACATGGTATTTGGATACTGATTGGCTGGTTGAGCTGGACACCAATGCTAGGAGCAGTATTAGATCTTCTGACAACAACATAATCACTGCAGAAGGTATCGGGAAGGTTCTAATAACCAAGAACGATGGAAAGAAGAACGTGGAAGCCCATTTGGTTCATGAAGAAGAGAGTTTTGATTCTGATCAAGTTTTCTTGATGGTAATTGTAAGACTCAAAAAATTTAATTAATTAATAAATGGAGTAGTGGGAGCCTTTATGACAATTAATGTTAGCTTGTATGATGTGGAAAAGAATTAGTTGTAGTGGTTGAAAGTACTTGGTCATATTGAAAGGATTTGGGTTTGAGTCCTATGTATGTCAATTGTGTTTTATTTTAATTGTTTATTATTTTAGTAATATGATTGATCATGAAGAATGATAATATGATTCTAAATTTATAGGAATTATCATGAAATATGAATTGGTTGATTTGGTTGTGCATTGGATGGTTGTGTGTTTGAATCTTGGTAGACACAAATTAAGCTTTCTTTTTTGCAAAAATTATTTTTTGTATGAATGAGGGATTAGAAACCCTAGTCGCCATGGGCCATTGGAAGGGTTGAGTGAAGGGTTGAGAGCTGGACTGTGGAAAAGCAAAGGAGATCGGTGTTGATTAAGGAAGGAACTTTAGGATCGTCAAGTTAAGAAAGGAATTTAGGTAAGGAGAGTTGTATTGGTTTATTTTCCTTTCTTTTGTACAAAGTGATGCAGGGCTCTCATTTGCTCTTTATTGTTTTATGTACGTATCATAAGTTTATGAATGAGGGTGTCTTGTTTCTCGTTTTTTTTGCTTCGAACCATTTGTGATATGTATGCACTATTGTTTCTTTGCTTTTCCTTGTTTGCTTTGCATGAGATATTCTTAAGAGAATATTTATGTGAACACCTTTTGGAAATGAGGGTAGCCTCGTTCGTGATGGTTGGGTTGTAGGAAATCTGCATCTGTGAGGTTAGCATGACCACAGTGCAAGGATAGGTTCTTCTATTTGAGATAACACGAGTTGAGGGAGTGCATGGTTTGCATTTCTTATGCAGATTCACAAATTATGAGATTCGTCTGGCTTGATTTTAGGTGCAACTAATTTGAGGGACAACCATAAATTCATTCCTTATTTCTTTGTTCCATTTCTCTCAGTCGTGCATTTTTTTATGAAAGCCAAGGCCATATAAACCCATTCTTCTTTGTGCATTGGTGGACTGAGATCCATTTGTTAGGACCCATGTGAATTAAGTAGTTCCTTCATTCTTTCCCTTGGATTATTATAGCTTGGTGTGTGTTTGGAGGGATCACTGCATACATATGACTCTTTCATCTACGATTGTGGTGCAAACATCAAAAACCAACCTTTAATCTTACTTTATTAGTATGTAAAGAAAAACTTTGGATGGGACACTTTTAGGTTGGCCTTTCTTTCGGTTTCTCTATCTTAGTGCCTAAATTTTTAGATTAAAAGTTAAGCTTTTACATTTTAGCAAATGTATTGTGAAAAAAAAAATAAAGTAAAAGTTAAGTGAGTTTTGGATGAAATTTTAACAAGGAGCATATTGGATTGAAAACAAAATTCACATGTGAACAAGTTTGTGATCTATATATAGATATATATAGAATATTATATTAGTTATTAAATGTCAAAGTATATATTTACATATATTTAGTATGTTATATTATCATATTATATATAGAAAAATATTTATTAGGTATCAATCATATAAAATCTTTTATATATATATATATATATATATATATATATATATATATATTTGGAATCAATGGTAAATACCTTTCTATCATTAAAATGGTTTAGAAAGAGGTTACGTGAGAATTTAGAAAACTAGATGAAAAAGGGAATGATTTTGGCATATGATAAAATATATAGAGTGGTGATTTAGTCTAGGGAACGTGGTATAGGGTAAGCTTTTAATATAAATTGAAACTTCAGGGAGCGAAATGCGTAAGAATGTTAGGATTCTATTTTTAGTAGGTATTGATTTTTATTAACCAACCACTTTTCTTTAAAGAGAAAGTTATAGATGAAAATTTGTGGAGTAAATTAGTACGAATTCTGGATAAAGATGGATTACTTGATTTTTGGGATCAACAATGATTAAGTATATTATAAGTTTTTGGAAGTATTGTGTTAGACACATGTATTCAGAGATAATAACATTTACTAATTTTTTGTTAGAGGTTGGATTAAATTATGAATAGGTGCAGGTTTTGTTTTCTAAAGGGATAAAATAAATTATGAAATGGTGCGAAATTAGTTTCCAAAGGATGCAGATTTTAAAATGTTCTATCATATGTCTTCCTCCTAGTATATAATGTGCATCATAGTTAACTCGATTAAATTGAAGGAATATACGGTGGAGGGTGTCGTATAATGTTGATGGAATGAAAAAAAGAAGGGTTAAGAGTTTGGTTTTTTTTACATCAAGTGGATGTGTGGGTCTTCTCGCGGTGCGAGAAATTGAGTCGTTAGGTGAGTTTGGTCTTTTTGGAAGGCTTATTGCACGAATGTTTGAAAACAACATGTCGATGTTTGAGATATGTTCTTGTTATGTGTGAATGATGGGTGACTCGGGGAGGTCACGGAAAGGGTTGGCGCAAGGTGATACGTGAATCAGGGAAGTCCCTGGAACGAGCGGTGCCCTACGACATGTTAAGACTGTCAGGCAGTCTACAACCAAATTCACCTAGCAACGCTTAGGCAACGACAGGCAATAATGTAGAGACAAAATGCTTGTATGTTTTGGATGTGCATGGTCTACAAGACTTTAGGTGATACCTTAAAGATTGACTTGCTGAAGTGTTTCTTAAGTTTTGGCTCGGAATAATATCCCTTGAGTTGTGGCTCGGGATAGTAAGTAAACACGTGACATTCATTGAGTTGTGGCTCGGAATGACATCTCTTGAGTTGTGCTCAGAATGGCAGATGAACACGAGTGATCCTTGTGTTGTGGCTCGGATTGGCGAGTGTTGCCAGTGTGAGTATGCGAGTTGTAACTTGTACAAATGGGTCCATAAAGATTGCCCTCCTCAATATTTAGCCAACGAGTTTGGCAGTCTTGGGACATTATGAACTATGCTTCGTATTGAGAACTGCACCTGACGTTACGTGTGTGGTCCGTAGCAGGCTTCCCACACGTGTTCTACAAGTTGTGGTTTGTAGGTGTGGTAGCAAGGACATCTTGAGCTATTCATCTAAAGACGTAGAACATGGATAACATGGTGGTGACATTATGTTATGGAATCAAAGGATGGGGTTCCTATGATAAGTATATTCATATTTAATTATAATTGTCTATGTGTTTATCTATTAGCTTACCCTATCTGCTTGTGTTTGTCGATGATCGTGTAATGCGTTACTTGGGAGCAAATGATGTTGCAGGTGGTGCTGGTGAGGCATAGAGTCGGAGAGGCGCTAACTTGGGAGAATTATTTTATGGCATTTACTGATTTTTACTCTTATGTATTTGAGAATTGTGTTTTATTTGTTTTTGAATTGTAATATTGGTATTGGAATTTGAATTTTATATCTGGACGAGTTAATAAAGGTTTTAAATTTTTTCGCGTTTTGGGAAGATAAGTTATAATAATGCGAATTTGTGTTTACTTTTATTTTATTTCATTTTAATTAGTAATATCCGACCGAGATGTTACATTTGGTATCAGAGCTTTGTTTTCAAAAGATTTTTGGGGTCTATGGGGAGTGAGCTTATCGAGTTTCACTTGCGAAACTAATCTAATGTAATTGAGTGTTAAATTTTGTCTGTGTAAGTCTTAACTATAGCTGTTTGATGTGAACAGCTAAAAAATGTGGTGCGCTTAGGCTATGGCAAATATGAGGAGAAGAAATATTGTTGGGTCTGATGAGATTGCACATGCGATCCATTAGATGGTGGATGATATGCAGCATGTGGCGGTACATCCCTATGATGAAGAATAATCTGTTGAGTTTAGGGCTACTGTTGGAGAAAGGGTACACCATGAATATGTAGAAGAAGTGCATTGAAATTTATTACGAGAAGATAAGGTTGTTGTTCACGACTTGAGGTCGTGTATTCAGATTTGTGTGGACCTTTCGGTGTAGTTTCACTTAGAGGAAAGAGGTACTTTTTTCTTCTAGTTGATAAGTTTACTAGGAAAACATGGTTGTACTTATTGAAAGAAAAGAAAGAGGCATTCTCCCACTTTAGTAGATTTTTGTAGCTAGGTTGAAAGGCAATCTTAATTAGGAATAAAAATCCTAAGAATTGATGGAGGAAGAAATTTTAAGTGTAGAGAATTTGCTAAATTTTGTGAAAGCAAAGGTATTGAACATGAGGTTATAACACCCTACACACCTAAGCATAATGGCTTGGCTAAAAGAAGGAATAGAACACTGCTTAATATGACTATATGCTTACTGAAATGTAAGAATTTACTATTGGCACAAGCAACCTTGGTGCAAAGATTTGATAAAGCTAAGTGTATGAAGATCACATGTGATGGATGAAGATTCGTTTAAAGATCATGTTTCTAATGTATTAAATTTGGAAATAATGTTTAGAATATGATGGTTACATGTTATACCATATTGGTAGGCTATGTGACATAGGTTAGATGTTTTGTTAGTCTTAGTATGTCATTTTCAATCTGTTAAAAAAGGTTTTAACAAGTTAAAAAGCTTGTTGTATATAGTTTTGGATACGAATGTATTCAATCAATTGAATTGTTTTTCAATCGACTAATTTCACTTAAGTCAAGTGAAATCAACATATTGTACGAAAAATTCAACCAATTGATTTCACTTAAGACCAAACTATATAAGCTGTGTTTTCGAGAGTAGAGGCACAATTATGAGTTTTTGAGCATGAAAACATGTAATTCATCATTAGAAAACTTTATCTCCCTGAATTACATAGCTGCAAGGTGAAGATTGAAGATCTTGGAGGCATTTTGGCTTTGTAAAAGCTTGAAGAACTCGTGTATGGTTAGCTAGGGAGAGCCACCATCAGGTTTTGTAGTTCTTGTGCCTCTTGTTGTGTTCCTGGTGTGATTCCAGGTCTGTGGGTGTGATTCTAGTAGGTTAGTGGTTTAAATTTTTGTGTGAGAAAAAAATCTTAGTGTTTCATTGTTCAAAAGTGTAATCTTGGTTTGTGATTTGTAAAACTTTTGAATATAGTGGAAACTAGACTCAGGTTGTTCTGGTAATTGGATGTAGCTCTGTGATTGAGTGAACCAATATAAAAACAATTGTCCAACTCTCTTTCCTTCATCTAACTCACTTTAAAATCTCAAAAAAACCAAACATTCTTATGTTTGAATGCTTTCTATGTAATTTGATAATGCATATATGCTAGAAATATTGTTTGGAACAAGTCTTGTGTGTGAAAGTTTGTTGTTTGAGTAAAATTTGTGAATTTTGCATTCTGTATAGTTTCTAGAATTTCAGTCGATTGATTTGAAATTTTAATCAATTGATTCATAGGCATATTAACAAATTAATTTACTGTTTTATTTTTTGACCGATTGAAAGTGTATTGTTCTATAACTTTTTCATTTGAATTTTGTGATATATTTGATGCAATCAAAAGGTTTTAAGCTTTTGAAAAAGTTTTAATTCTTGCCTTAAATCACCATTTCATATCTAACATTCACCACACCAATTTTGGGGGGAAGTAATGTCCATTGCAGTCTATATTCTAAATCACAACCCATCCAAAAGATTGAAAAGCAACACACATGAAGAGGCTTGGACTAATGATAGGCCAAGGGTACATCACTTTCAAATCTTTGGGTCTTTGGCATATAGGTTCATGCTAGATGAAAGAAGGAAGAAGCTGGATAATAAAAGTGAGGCTCTTATACTCATTGGATATCATCTAACGGGTGCTTCAGATTTTATAGTCCTACAACTAATTTTGTGGTGGTAAGCAAATATGTTCTTATTGTGGAGTCTGCATAATAGGGTTGGAAGATTGAAGGGGAGGTGAGTGTTTTGTGTATCATGGAGGAGATATAACAAGTATTGAAACTATTAGAAGATCTAAACAAGTGAGGTTTCCCTCTTCCAAACTCGTTGGTCATGAATTATTTCATGACAGTGAAGTCATTGATAATGGAGAACTTGCTCATTTGACCTTTCTTCTAGACACATAGAACATGGGAGTTGGTGGATCTGCCAAATCATAAGAGCCTATTGATGTAAAATGGGTGTTCAAGATTAAGTCCATACTGGATGGTACAATTGCCAAGTACAAGGCAAGGCTGGTTACAAAGGGTTTCTTGTAGAAACATGGTGTTGAATTTACTGAGGTTTACGCACCAGTAGCACACATGGAGACTGTGAGACTTCTACTCTCACTAGCTAACTGTTGGAGAATATACCAGTTGGATGTCAAATCTGCCTTCTTGAATGGGGCACTGGAATATGAAGTTTATGTGAGACAACCACCTAGATTTGAGGTTAATGGTGCAAATCAGAAGGTCTATTGACTACATAAGGCATTATACAACCTTAGATAGGCACCTCAAGTCTGGAATAAGTGCATTGATTCATTCTTGCTTGAACAAGACTTTCATAGATGTGGTGTTGAATTTGGTGTTTATGTGAAGAGGAATTTAAAGCAAAACCTGCTTCTTGTATGCCTCTATATGGATTTAATGGTAACTAGTGATGAAGAAACTAAGATTGGACAATTTAAATAGAATATGAAAGTTGTGTTTGAAATGACAGACTTAGGAATCATTGATTACTTCCTAGGCCTTGAAGTGGTTCACTCATCCACTAGGATCCTGCTGCATTAGAGAAAGTATATACAAGAGGTGTTGAAGACATTCAAAATGGCATATTGCAATGTTATTCTAGTACAGGTTATAGAAATTCTGAAACTGATAAAGGAGCTATATCAGAAATTTGTTTATGCAATGTTGTACAAACAGCTGATAGGATCACTTAGATATATTTGTAATAGCAAACCTGACATCAACTATGGAGTGGGTTTAGTAAGCAGGTTCATGACTAACCCAATAACTCCACTTCTCATTGGCAACAAAACATATCCTTAGATATTTGAAGGGCACAACAAAATTGGCCTTGTTTTATCCGAGAAAGACAAAAGAGTGTGATAGTATACTAGAAGCATGGTCTGATTCTGATTGGTGTGGGGACAAGGTTGAAAGGAAAAGTACGTTTGGTTACTTATTTAAATATAATATCTTGGTGCTCGAAGAAACATAGTGTGGAGGCCCTTTGTAACATCCTAGATGGATATTACTAGATAAAGCATATATCATAAAATTTCTTTTGGAATTAAGACATTATATAAAGTTCCCAAGCGCGGAAAAATTTAAAACTTATCTCGCTATAGTTCAATCACACTTCTTTATAACATTACACCCCAATCTCATAACGTATATGAGAAAGATCCATTCACAACCTTGGTCCTTAGGGATTATCATGCTTCCACAAACCTACCCGCTTGTGGTCCAACTCTACGGACCTCCACGCCCGTAGTCCAACTCTACGAACCTGCCCACTCATAGTCCAACATGCGTGAACACCTACTATGAACCTCCCCGTTCATAGTAGCCTCAAGTGTGAGCACGGAACATACGAACCTCCTCGCTCGTATCCCCACACAAGAGTACAACAGATACGGACCTCCCCGCCCGTATCAATCACGCATCTCAAATCTCCGTTACAAACCTCCTCGCTCGTAACTAATCCAGCATATCTCTGACCAAGCCATCAAGCCCATCCATGCAAATCCATTTGCAACAGACCCCTACCCCTGCACTGTCGCCTAGTGCTGCCTCAGCGCCGCCAAGCAAAATTGGGCTGCAGACCGCCTAGCGATCCAACCCGCACCACCAAACACTACTCTAGTAGCGTAAATTGACTGGTTGTACCATTCCTAAACAGATTTTGGCGTACCTCAATCATCATGTGCACACCTTAAAACACCGAATGGAATGTACAAGCACTTCCATTCAATTCCCATTGCACCCCACTGATCATATTCATAACATAAACAAACACTTATACATTCACAAATTTAAACCCATGACCTCACTTGAGTTTTGGTTAATAATATACATTACACATATGAGTTAAAACAAAACAACCAATCATGATTTTCTTACCATTATATTAATACCTATAATATACATGTTAATTAAAGTGGACCATGAATTCAAACTTGAATTCACGTAACTTATCATGTAAAACAATATATGCCATTGTTTATTAGGCATTGCAAAAGTTATAAGCAACATGCATATCAAGGATACCATATTAACACTTTAATGCATATTAATCACCACTAGGACCCGAGGCTAAAATGAAAGAAGGAATTTATATGCATGGCCACTCAAAGAACTTACACTTACTGCAACTTCCATGGCATAATTCTAAGACCTCACTTTGGTATACTAAAGTGAACCATTGAAACAATAACCCGCCTCCATTTTTCTAATATACTATTATAATATTATTGCTACAATTTAACAATCCACAACCCCAACATTGTATTTTCTACCTGATCTTTATTTACTTAACTTTAAAAGTATAAAAACAGAAACAAAGAATACTAATCCTATTTACCATTGATATGTGGTAGCACGACCACCCAAAAACTCTGCTCAAATACGTAACCACCAACCCATTATTCATCTTATCTAAAAAATATAGATAAATAGTCATTGTTCACCTACACCAAACTTTAACCTTAAAATTATTATATTATACAACTACAAAGCACCTGATCACTTTTATAACAAAAGATCAAAACAAAAAAATAATAATAATAAAAACTCCAACTATGATTATGAACGTAAAAAAAGAAACTGAGATGCACTCTCCTAAACCAATTAAAACAATACTTTTAGTTTTATGAAAATATGCATATTTTGATATCCACTACAAATACAAATAGTAAATTGCCCTACACATTATTCTATCAACATCTTCAATTCCCATTAGTAATATCTACATAAAAAAAAGAGCATCACACCACATTTGCTTTTTGCTGGCAAACATATTCAATTAAAACACCAACTTTAGAAAAACCAGTTTCTGCCATTTTATAAAATGACGCAAACACTCAAGAACAACCTAAATACTGAAATACTAACACTGCTACTACATCCTGCAATTATATATATAATTAAATAAATAAATAAAAATTAAAATAAAAGAAACAACTCCATCAATGGTCACATCACCACTGCGCTCGTGAACACAAGGTCACCAACCTGATCACACTATACAACACAAAATGGAAAAGTAGTAGAATATTTTACTCCCGAACATAAAGGAATTAAATTTCCTTGCATCCACAAAGATACACACGTTTTATCTCAAATCCATGACATTAATCGCATAACAAACAGAAGTATACATAAGATAGCTCCCCTTACCTGGTGTTTTAGCTTCAAACAATTTCAAATGAATTATTTCTTGTTTCCGAAAGCTCCTCTGTAACACCCCAGATGGATATTACTAGATAAAATTTATTTTCACAAAGTATACTTTAAGAAATTCAGACATTTTAATAAGTTCCCAAACGCGAGAAATTCAAAAACTTGTCTCGTCATAATCCGTTCATATTATCTCTTCTTTATTACAAGTTCATACTGGATAAAACCTCGTAATGTCTATTACAAAATATAAGAAAGCATAGCATAAAGAAAATTCCCCATCGGTGGTCCCCGCTCTGTCGCTAAGCATCCGCATGATCACCTGAATTCACGTCTGCTCCCACGTAACAAGTCACGTGATCATCGCCAAACACAAACACACAAACAAGCAAGGGTGAGCTAAGAAAGAAAAATTATACAAATAATAAGATAATAAGAATTGACCCTCACCCAATCTAACTTAGTCAATTTTAGTTTATTGACCTTTTTATAACATTATACCCCAATCTCATAACCTATATGAGAAAGA
>Ga0214545_1007417_pt1 | contig 18354 bp, 10 predicted proteins | sample CNSS4metaG_FD_160064 | JGI IMG/M metagenome (GOLD analysis project Ga0214545, IMG submission 160064) | Root nodule microbial communities from cowpea collected in UCLA plant growth center, Los Angeles, California, USA - CNSS4 | ecosystem: Host-associated > Plants > Roots > Nodule | place: USA...
ATCTAAGTGCTCTTGTTCGTGGACCTCATACTTTTGGGACTCCAAATGTTGGTATCAATAGCTGGGCTAAGTTTCCAATCTATGATGCTGACTTTGGTTGGGGGAGACCAATCTTCATGAGACCTGGTTGGATTGCACACGAGGGTCTAGCAATCATAATTCCAAGCTCAGAAAATGATGGCACTTTGTATTTGGCAATCGCCCTACCGCCACATCATATATGAAGTTGTTTCAACAATTCTTTTATGACATATGAGGGGTTCGATATCAGCTTCTACCCTTCTCCAATTCTCGCTTCCTATCTTTGTCGACGCACGCCTTCCTTTAGTATTCTTTGTGGATTTCTTTTGGTTTTAAATCAGCAACTATTTATATAATTGTCTTGAATAAGTGAGCATCTTGTTTTAAAAATAACCGCTTGCAGGAAGATGTAATCAAATCTCTACTCCAACCACTTGCAGGAAGATGTAATAAATTCTCTAGTCAGTTATGAAAACAACTTTGTTTCACGAATGTATTCTGCTGGAGCTAATTGTCTTTCTTTTTTTAAACATTTTTGAAATAGGCATACTAAAGATAGCTTGGTGTTAGGCATTTCATCAAAATGATTGTCGAGGACATTACAATTGTCAGTTCAATTGATGCAAAGGAACCCTTAAGTTCCTCTTTGTTTATCACATAATTCTTATCGATTATTTCAAGCTTCTACCTTTGAATCTGATTCTGCAATGTCATTCGTTATTCGAAGCCTTGAGTGACATAAATTTGTAAAGCATGAATTTTTCTCTGCTGATCTAATCTTACTTTCATCAAGTTATATAATTTGCTTATTGAGAGCATAAATCTTGATTGAAAAACAGTTGTATTGTATGTTTATGTTAATTTCAATTAATTCTATACATTGATACGCAGATGTGTTGTCTTTTTGGTCATGATCTACTGCTTGGTGTGCCACAATTTTGTGATTTAATCATTTCACTTCTTTCTTTAACTACTGGTAATGTTCAGTTGGTAGTTTCTACTGAAACCTCGATTCATGTCCCCGTGTAAAGGAACCTCTCTGTCAAGCATACAGAAAAATATATTTATATTTTATTTTGTGAATGCTTGGCCATATCTATCGATTTTTATTTTATTCTAATTAAAAAATAAAAAATTAATCAACTTTAATTCTACTTTTAGAAACTTTGTTAATTTGTCAAAATTTTGTTTGTCAAAAGATAATTTCCCTCCTTTTATTTTTTTTCTCACACCCTCACTACAAAAAGATTTGGATTTAACGGGGTTATTTATCAGAAGTTAAAATATCCCCAACAATAAAATTAAGTAACAGAGGTTGTTAAAAACCTTGGTTAAGTACCAAAGATTTATTTCTAAACCTCATGAAATTAGTCTAGGTTTATTTAAAACTTCAGTAAATATATGTAATTAAATATTTTTTAAATATTTTTTAATCAAATAATTACAAAATAATTAAAAGATTAATTTTGTTTTATTTTAGGTTAAATTATTTTTCTGGTTCTTGTATTTGTCAAGTAATGTCACGTGTCACACACAAAACCTGACACATGACATTTTTATTTTTATTTTTTTCAAAAAATTTCAAAAAATTTCAATTTTTTTAAAAAAAATAAAAAAAATCACAGAGTGACACGTGGCACGTTGACTAACGGTGTTAGTCAACTCCGTTTGTAAGAGACCTAATTGAAGTACTTTTTCAAAAGTTAGAATGCAATTGACATTTTTTTAAAAGCGGATACCAGATTGACATACATGTACTAAAGCGAGTATCATCCGAATAATTAAACCTAATGTCAAATTTATAATTATATTACACAAACTTAGTGAAAATTAAAAGTTAAATAATTTGTCACACATAAAATTAGAAACTAAATCTCACATTCAAAACAAAACGAAAGTTTAATACTTTGTATATAGTTTAAAGATAATTTAAAATATTTCTAGAATTATTTAATAAACACGCTAATTTTAGTTAAAATATTACTATAAAATTTATAAAAAAAATAAATAGAGTATTAATTTAAAGAGAGATAATATTGTTTTATTTTTTACACAAATTGAAATTAAATTGAAATTAAAAACAAATATAAAAATAAAATTTAATCATTTTGACACATAACACAAATACAAAGTGACACATGTAAAAAAAATTAAAAAAAATTAAAAATTAAAAAAATTAAAAATTAACCCATAATAATATTGACTTTAACATAATAAAAATTAAATTAAATATTAAAAAAAAAAAAGAACTGAGATATAACAAAACTTAAGAACCAAACTTATATTAATCGCCATATAGAATGACAATTTAAACTGTTTTATTTTATTTTTCTCTCTTCCATTTGTTTGTTTTCCCTTAAACCTTAGTATCTTTGTCGTAGGAATCTCGTCGCACTTAACTCCATCGCCACCGCACCAGACTTGCATCGCATCGGACCTGGACTGCATCGGTGGAACCGCTCCGCTGCACCGACATCGCACTGCTGTACCTGCTCTGCATCGTTGCATTGGGAGGCCGGCCACTGCGGAGGCGCTGGATCCACTACATCGTTAAACTCGATCATTGCGGAGGCCGGAATTCAATTTCGTTTTCTTCAATACGAAGGTTAGGTTTTCTTCTCCATTTGGATGAATTTCGTTTAGAACCACTGTTAGGGATTGTATTTTTTAATTTCATTTGTCACCAAAAATACATAAAGGAAATAATAATAGATTGGTGTGACTTCGAGTAGATACTTAATGAGTTTTGATTTCGCATCAATATTGAGATGCTTTATATAACATTTCGTTGATGCTTACCAGGGGTGTTCTTGCTTTTCTTGTATAGCCAGTTAGTTTTATTTCTCGTATAGCCAGTTAGTTTTTTTTTTTTTTTTGTTTTTTTTTTTGGTTGTTTTTTTTTTTTTTTTTTTTTTTTTTTTTTTTTTTTTTTTTTTTTTTTTTTTTTTTTTTTTTTTTTTTTTTTTTTTTTCTGAAGGCATATTCTATATAGTTCATAATAGCGAACATTTTTATTTGAAACAAACTGTGCCTTTTGTATATCTTTACAATTATGGTTTCTTGATGTTTTACATGGACATAATCATGCATTATTTAGGTGAGCCCAACTGAAAGCCCTTGTTTCAATCCATAGCCAAGAGGTAGTGTGTTTGAATTATGACCATTTTATATAGCTTCTTCTACAAATTGAGGAGTCACTGGATTATTATTAGTAATACATAAATGTGACATGTACCTTATTCTGTGCATATAATAAGACAGTGCAAATCATGATTCAAATTCAATAATGAATGAAAAACAGTATCATATTATGTGTACATATACCTTATTCTGTGCCTAAATATTAATGGAGTAAGAACTTCTGTCTTTTACCTTGACACCGAAGGATTTGAAAGTGTGGGGAAGTCCAATGTATATGATGATCGGTAATTGCTTTTTGGCATGCATGCTGTTTTCTGTGTTGAATGGTATGTTGATTTTTTTTTATTGGATTTCTTTTGTATTTTCGTTTGCAGCATATTTGCTCTGGTAACTGTCTTGAGTTCTGTACTTATATATAATTTTCCTAAGACGGTTAGTAATTGCTGTCATCTCCCAATTTCTTGTTTTTGGCTGGTGTTTATCTTGTAATGTAAAATGCACAAAAGAGTTGGTATAAGGGATGCTTTTAAAGCGAGGATACTGAGTATGGGTTGGAGAAAGGATTTGGAAACCCATGAAATTGAAGCATGTGCGCTCATTAAATAATTTGTGAAAGACAGAATAGTAGACAACTTACCTCACTGTTAATAATTTGATGACTGTTTCTAATATTATAAATACTCCTATGATGTGCTAGATTGGTTATTTTTAGGGCTTTACACTGTTTAGACTTCAGTAGATTTGCTAGAATTTCTAGACACCTAATAAAAACTAAAGCTAGAAATTACCCAATTCCCAAATATCAGCTGTTATTTTGAATATATAGCCAATGTGTTGAGAACTATATTGATAATATGTTAGTTAGAACTTTGGGCAATGTACATTTAAGTACAAGAGTGAAACACTTTGAAATACCAGAGAGAGAGAGAAAGAGAGGTGTCATTCTCTCCTTCCTTCTTGGGTTCCGGTTTTGTGACTTCTAACGAGGTATCTCTGTTCACCCATTTTTTGGTCCACTTTCATCTACAAATTACCTTAGTCCAATGTGGGCAGAATAAATATACCTGGTATTTGCAATTCTAAATTTGTAACAAATTATGGTTTGCTTTTTGTCTTTGAACCATTGAACACAGATCAGTTTTCTTTTAAAGAAAATTTTCTGATATCAAGTTTCAACTTGTTAGAAATTGAATAGTCTTGAACTCTTCAATTTTAGGTTAGACTGAAATTTTAATTTTGTGTGTTAAGATAAGTAAAGCTGACATCTCTAGACTCTCTTTTGCGGTTGAGCTAGCTGAAGAATTTTATGGGAGTTCTACATCTTGATAAACTTTTTGCTTGTTAAGTTGTTATTAATAATTTTATCTTGAATTATCAATGCTGCTCTCCCTGTCCCTTTAATATTGCTTTGTAAAACAACTTCTTTTGGGGTTAAGTCATAGTTACTAACTTGTTTGTTTAATTTGCAAATTTTGCTCATCCTAAATTCGCAACCCCGGTGTGTTGAAAAATGTGAAGGTAAGCCAAGGCCTTAGAGTTGTTATCTAATATTCCTTTGTTTGTATTTTTATAAAGCAAACTTTGTCATTGATAAATTGATTTATATTTGAATGTTTGGACATTTTATAGGGTCAAGATGTTGCATTTGAACCTGCTAAGCTCTTATGGCTCATCCGACGTGATTTTTTACGTAAGTTAACTTGGTACAGAAATTAGAGACTTAGAATTGAGGGAAAAACATGCTTGAGAGTCAGCAAGTTAGGCTTGTAATTATATAAATAGACTAAGACAAGGTAGATCCCAAAAATTATGGAAAGAGTCATACATAATCAGGAAAATATTTGAGCCTAATTATGTATATAATGAACAATTAATTAAAGGAGATATTTACAGCAACCAACAAATATTCTAACAACTCAGTATTCTCAGCTTTTATCAATCAAATTTACAAAGAAACTTGTTCCAATCTCGTTATCTACATATAATCTCATGATAGTCTTTTAAGTTGGTGCATATAAGTCGCACACATCTAACTTGCTATGCTTGTAAGACATTCCTTGCCTGTGAAGAAATTGGTAGTTTAAGCAGGTTGATAATTGGAACTAATAAAAGACGTAATGATTTTTGTAGAAAAAATCCTCTCATGAACAAAATAGCAATTAATCCAATTTTATTTATTTTGCTTGTGAAAAAATAGGAGTATACCAGATGGAGAAGGGAATATACCATTAACAAGGTCATATTGGAATTAAACATTTCTATATTAGTTTTGTTTACGTTATCATCCATATTAGTTATGCATGAATTATATTAGTTAATCATGATTTAATGAATGTGAATTGACTTGTAATAATGTTATTGTTTATAGAATTCCTGACGATGAAGAAAATATCCATGAAGAAGACTAATGACCAAGTTTCAGCTCCTACCCAAAGTAGAAGTGGCCAACCACCATCTACATTGTGTCCACCTGCGCTTCATCCATCTTGCCCAAGTAAGTTGAATAAAAAAACTATTTGATTTGGGTGTAGATTTTGATGTTGATAGGCTCATTAATAAAGATATCGAGAGTTTTTTTGAATTTGGGCTATTTGCATGTGTTTCCCCTTCTATTTTTCTCATCACTTTTCATTTGTCTATTGTATTTTAAGTGGTTTTGCGGTTACAATAGTTTGCATTGAAAAGGTCACCATGGGTTTCACCAGCAGTAAGCATTGAAAAGTCTTAGGAAATTTTAAGGAAAATGAATTACTCATACTCCAGGGCATACCCATACTCCAAGGCCTAGTAATCCACCTCAACTTCCGTTTGCACCACAGTCCAGCATAACACCACAATTTGCATCTCAATTTGGCAACACCCTTAAATACTTTATGGTTGTCTGATATAGTTACATTTGGGTAGTTTATTTCAGTTGCATGTTCCAAGGAGAGGTATTTTGATTCCCTACTCATTTTGCATTGTTTGCATCATAATGTTTGAACCTAGTTATATGTTTATTGTTAATCGTTGCATTGTATGTTTATATCTGTTAATTTCAATTTGGATTCTATACATTGATACGCCGATGTGTTGTCTTTTTGGTCATGATCTACTGCTTGGCGTGCCACAATTTCGTGATTTAATCATTTCACTTCTTTCTTTAACCACTGGTAACGTTCAGTTGGTAGTTTCTAGTGAAACCTTATTTCATGTCCCCCGTGTGAAGGAACCTCTCTGTAAAGCATACAGAAAAAGATATTTATATTTTATTTTGTGAATGCGTGGCCATATCTATCAATTTTTTTTTCTCACACCCTTTTGCCCTATTAATGCACTAAGTTATTTTCTGCAAATTTCCTCAGGTTTCATTTCTCTCATGCCAGAAGGCGCTCCAATACAATATTAGCTGATCAAGAATGGTAATAGGAGCAACGGTTCAGCATAAATTTCTTCTTCATTTCCGGCCTTTTTTGAGCCGATGTCCTTCAGCTCGCTCAGTGTCTTCATTGCAAAAGCTTGAGCATGCTGTAAGAGAGGAAGTAGAAGCGAAAAACTATGTTAAAATTCCTGACCTTTTCATTTCCTTGGAGTCGTGCCAAAATTCAAATCCTTTCTCTTTCTTTTCTTCATTTCCTCATAACTTACGAGTGCAAATTATTGATGAAATTTTGCAATCTTTTATACCTATCAGACCACGTTCCAAGCCTCAACTAGCTTATTCCTATCTTCTTTCTTACACTCTTCAAAGCTCTCATCCTTTCCCCCTTGCACTTGCTGTCCTACAACGAACTCTACGGTCTGGTTGCCTTCCGGTTTCTCAGACTCGTGTTCTCCTCTCATCGGCTTGGTTGGAGAGGCGATGCCTCTCCCAATCTGTTGCTGATATTTTACTTCAGATGCAAACAATTGGATATACTCCTGACTGTGGGACTTGTAATTATCTATTATCATCTCTCTGTGCTGTTGACCAACTAGTGGAAGCCGTTAAAGTCCTTAGGGGCATGGGAGGGGCTGGATGTATACCAGATTCAAATAGTTATGGCACTGTAATTGGTGCCATGAGCCGAGTGAGAAAGACTACTGAGGCACATGATTTGATGAAGCAAATGGTGGTGCAATATGGTTTAACCCCAGGGCAGGGAACACTGGTGAAATTGTTGGCAGCATTACGGGCAAACAGGGAAATATGGAATGCTGTTGAGATGATTGAATTCATGGAGAAAGAGGGTAACTCTGTCGGATTTGAAAGTTATGAGTTAGTGATTGAAGGGTGTTTGGAGAAATGTGAGTATGTTTTGGCTGCAAAGGTTGCAACAGGGATGACAGAAAGAGGGTTTGTACCATATATAAGGGTCAGACAGAAGATTATTGAAGGTTTGGCCAGTATCAAGGAGTGGAAGATAGCTTGTGCTATGAGACATAGATTTGCAGCACTTAAATCTTAGTTGTTAAATTATTTGGAGGGGCAAGTACAATGCTTAATGCCGATGGGGTGACATGCTAAGACTTGTGACTTTTTTATTAGGGTGTCCTACCATTCATATTAATTGTTAAGGTTAGCGTCAGCTGACACTACCTTATTTATTTTTAATATTTATTTGAATTAACCGATGATTTCATAAAAACATTATAACGTGAAAAAAAATAAAAAATAATGAGAAGAATGTGAATGAAAAAAAAATATGAACAAAAAATTGAGTGAAAAACGATAGAAAAAATATAATTGATGAAAAAGATAAGTGTAGATGAAGAAGAGAAGAAGAGAAATTTAGATGAAGGAGTTGATGGAATAAATGTAAATTAAAGATATGTGTGGATAGAAAAAAAAAATAGTATAGATGAAAGAGATTTTTTTGGATGAAGATGAGTATTGACAAAAAAGATGAGAAGGAGGATGAATATAAATAAAATATATATATATATATATATATATATATATATATATATATATATATATATGAAAATTATGGGTGAGGAGATTTGTCATATCTAAATCTATAAGTTTTAAATTTAAAATAATATATGGTTCATATTAATCGTGAAGAATGCATACGAATTTAGAATTAAGATATAACTTAGCGTTGACGATGTTAACTTAAATAAAATTAAATATTAAAAATATGTGATTCATATTAAGTTTTTGTTTTATCCTCATTTCTATCGAGTAACATGTATATATGTCCGTACTCGTTTTCTTGTAATATCAATTAATTAATTTTTATAAAATAGTAAAATATTCTGATCATGAAAAGATAATATTATCAAATATTCAATATTAAAAGGAGGTATACATTATTAAATATTTATAAAGAAATGAAATCTAGATGATAAAATTTAAAAATATTTTTAAAAAATTATAAATGAAAAATAGATGTTCAAATTAAAAAAAATTAAATTGTCTCTTTACTTTCATTTTTTAAATTCTAAGGAAATATCTTTTCTCATACATGATTAAAAGTTAAAATTAACTACTTGATCAAAATCATACAAAGTAAGATTAAACTAATAATAATTTAAATTTATCATGTATCTATGATCTTTTGAACTTCAATATATGTTAGATAGTGATAAAAAAAATTCATATCAATCACATTAAATTATTATATTATAGTAAAAATTTCTTTATAACATTGCACAATTAATTAGAAAATAAAAATAATTATATAAAAAACATAAATATATAATATTCTACATGATAAAAATAAATAGAAAATAAAAATATTAAAAAATAAATAAAAATAATCAAATGTGTGTCTTAGAAACAATTTGATAGAGCATTAAATAAAATCGCATAAAAAAATGTATAATTAAGAGTATAATAAGATGAAAAATAAGAAAAATTTTCAAATATTAATCTAGTTGAATTGTTGATAAATAATGAAAATTGTTTTACCAAAACAAAAAGGCTATTCAAATGAAACAAAAATTTAATAATAAGAGGAGTAAAGAAGATTTTTTATTTCATATTATCTAGCAAATGAAGGGTTTAAACTATTGAACACTTGAATTAAAAGTTAGACATTCTCATGTCAGAAAAGAAACACAATAAATAAAAATATTAAAAAGGAGTAGAAATATTCAAATGTGCAACATAAAAAAAATTGAGATGTTATACATCATTTGAACATAACTGCACAATTGTTGTGTTAAGAGGAAATGTATATTGAAGATGTGATTGAGTTTTATAGTAAGCAGTGACGGAACTTGAACAAAAAATTAAGGGGGTCAAGTTATATTTTTTATTTATAAATTTTTTTTTCTAATTAATTTTTTTTTTCATTTTCTCTCATCATTTTCTTTGCTCAAAACAAACATACATAATAATAGAATCTAACAAAAATGACTAATATATATGAAAGTGAAACATAAAATTTAACATCAATAATAATATATTAAAAAAAGAGAAAATTACCTTTAGTAAGAGTGCTGCTATACGCTCTTTCAATGACTTAAAATCTTCAATAATTGAATTAGAACTAAAGCTCCATTTGCACAAAGAATAATTTGATCATGATTTTATTATCTGTGTTAGTAGTGAAGTTTAAGCCTAACTCAACCCCACATAATCGGCTTGTAAGGTGAGGTTTGACCCCCACTTATATATAGATAATTGTCCTTATCTCTAGTAGATGTGGGACTTCCAACAATCTGTAACAAATAAAGATATGCCTATAATGTAGAAAAACCACATACAAGAGGAAAACATATTGCTTCTAATTAAAAAATGGGTAAAAAATACATTTACTAAAAAGAAGAAATTGTTTGATCTAAAATATTTCTTAACTCATTAATTTCGCCTTAGTGCAATTTGATTTTGAAAATAATGAGAGATTGAGGGTGAAAATTAAGATAGAAAGAAGAAGTAAGAAAGAAAGATATGGAAAAGAAAAAAACCAAATAAAGGAAACAAAAAATAAGAGAAGAGGAAGAAAACGTAGTTTTCAAATTCTAAAAGACTTTTCTAAATTAAATTAATATAAATAATAAAATAAATTAAAAATGTATTTTTAAAATATATATAGATAAAAAAATAAAAAAGAAAACGTGGGAGCCGTGGCTCCCTTCGGTCCTTTAAAAGGATCGTCCTTGATAAAAAGTCAAACAATCAGAAGAAAAGAAAGAAAGTATATATTATATCTATCCATCTATCTATATATATATATATATATAATATTCAAATGACAACAAGAATTGACAATGGATAATGAGGTGGCGTAGTGAAATAAAATGCAGGGCAGTTTTGCAATTAAAGCGAACTTTATAACAACAATTTCTATTCTTTTGCTATATACCATAAATTGCCAAATAATGCACACTAGTCTAAGCTTTGTCATTGAAAATATGAAAATTGATGATGGTTTGATGTTAAACCGTCATTATAAAGTTTTTGACAATTAAATAACGATATTTACGGTAAAAACCTATCAAAAAATACATGCCAAGGCTAAAGAAGGATTCACTTTTCACTTGCCTGTGCATGAATAGTTTTGTCTTCTTCGCTCACCGTTGTCGGTGCAACTCTCCTAGCACAACCAATTTAATTTTGGATGTCGTTGTTCTTCATCGGACCATCATCAATTTTGTCTCATGCTGGCTGTTCATTTTCATCCTTGGTAGGCCTTTGATGCCGATGTTCGCCGCGCCACTACTACCATTTTTCTAGCGCACCACCGCTTTTCGTGGCTGCTCTTTATCGTTGTTTTTGCTCCTTGCATCACCGCTTTTCCTTGTTGTTCTTGGTCGTTGTTTTTGCTTCCTACGCCACTTTTCGAGGCTGTTCTTGATCGGTTTTAGACGTCACCTTTAGGCTTCATGTTTCATTCATTTACGCCCCTTCTTTCTGCCGCCGACGTCGCCTCTCCAAGCCCTCTTTGCTTGCCATTTCGTGACGCAAAGGAACACTCCATAGAGTCGTGAATCTCACTTTCTTCTCTATGGTATTCTCCTTCTAGGTTAGTTTTTGATTTTTTAATTTTTATTTGATTTAATTTTTTTTTTATAAAATGTAGTAGTATTAAATTAGATTAAATATGTTTTTAGTCCCTAAACATGGACCCAAAATTGGAATTTGACTATGTTCGAAACTTCAATACATTTTGGTCCCTAAACTTTAAAAATGAATTAATATATTCTTTTTAACCTAATTATGCTAACTTTTTTTTGAGGTTTCAAGCCCATTTCCCAGCTGCTATTGAACTAAGAATGTGTCAAACGAAGTAAACAACTCCAATACTATTATGAAATGCATTCAACATGTCAAAAAAATTAACGTAACTAGGTTAAAAGGACTATATTCATTCATTTTTAAAGTTTAGGACCAAAATGTAGTGAAGTTTTAGACAAAGATGAATTCCAATTTTGGATTAAAGTTTAGAGACTAAAAACATATTTAACCTTATTAAATTAGATAAAATAAGTTTATTGAGTTGTTTTTATAAATGCTTTATTTCTTAATCTTGTGGCATTTTGTATGAATACTTAGTTTATTTAATTTAATTAGTATTTATTATTTATCCATTTTATTTTGTAATTTGAATTGTTAAATGTGTTTGGATTGAGTCCGAAGGTGTTTGACTGTTGGTAAACATTGAGCGATCCTTAGATTACAATGAGTTCTCTAGTACTTTTCAAATTTTAGACAATGTAAACTTTATTTAAACGTAATGGAGGTTGTATTGACAATAATTGTGTTGAGTCTTCAATGGGATATGACCATACCTTTTATGAGAAAAAGTGAGATTTTCATGCATGGATTGCAAACTAATTTCGTCACTATCTACAGAACATAGATGAATCAAAGTTGGATTAATTTATCGCGTTTAAGTCATGATTACGAAAGCGGGGTTGAAGAGTTTTTACAGTTCGCTCAACGTAATACTGGTAGTGTACAAAACAAAGTAAGGATGAGGTGTTCATGTGTGAATTGCTTGAATGATGAAGATTAGTTTCTGTCGAAATTAGAGAACATCTTTTGTGGGATGAATTTTTGAAGAATTATACAATATGGATGTGACATGGTGAATTCGTAAACATTCAAGTGTGACTGAAACACATGAATATGTTGATTGGACAATGAACGATACATTAGTGGACATGATTTGTGATGTTGGAGTACAAATCTTTGCTGAAGCTGTATATGAAATTATGATTACCGATGTAAAGACCTCGTTATATCTTAGTTCAACTAATTTTACACGATTATCAATCGTGTTAAGGTTGAAAAAATTTGAAGACATTGAATGGGTGGACTAATAAAAGCTTCATAGAATTGCTTTAATTGTTGAAGGAAATGCTTCCTAAAAGTAATATACTGTATGAAGCAAAGAAGATACTTTGTCTAATAGGTATGAAATATCAAATATTCATGTATGTCCTAATGAATGTATTTTATATAAAAAAGAGTTTGCAGACTTAAGAAGTTGTCTTAAGTGTGGTTTGTCACGTTGTAAGGTTAAAAATGGTGATAATAAGTTATGAGTGTGGCTATGAGTGTAGTGTAATAAACAAACAGGGAATATGTGTGGCTATTACATAAACAATGGATGGAAACAATCGTGCAAGACGGTTATCAAAGTGGTAAGCATGAGATAATATGCTAACTTTCATATGTACTAATTTTAACTTCAAATAAATTTCGTATGTACTAATATTAACTTCAACTAACTTTTGTAAAATTAATAACCCGAGTCTAATGAATTCAAAAGTACTAGCTTATGTTCAACAAGCGTGGACAAAATATTTTTTTGTCTAGATGCCAATTATAGTTAGAGTTAGTTTATAATAATTTGGGATCATTTAATATTTTGAATTGTATTTGCATGTTCTATGTGCAAATTGATGACAGGTTTTGGGTTAATTCGAACACACATGAGTTCAATTAATACAAATTTATTTGTTATCTCTTCGGTTAATATTTAGGAAGATATTTATTTGTCATCCCTAACACTAACTTATTTATTTTAATTATCATTTGTTACGTCAACACTAATTTAAATAAATATAAATATTAAAAATAAATAAAATTAACGTTTATTAAATCAATATTAATCTTATTTAATTTTAATATTTATTTGAGTTAGTAGGTGTTAAACTCATGGTAACACAAATGTTTATTTAATACAAAAATTTAAAAATGATTTTACATTTTCTTGACTTTTTATTGTAAAAAGTTAACGTAATAACTTAACGGATTTTAATATAACGTTACACTTTAGTTGACACTAATATTTGAAATTTATATTTTATTGTAATGATTAAAGTGGAGTATGGAAGGAATATAACTATCGCAGTTAAATTTCATACAATACAATTGCAAGTGTTGATACATAGGGTAGATACATGAAAACATATGGTTTAATTTCAATGAAAGTCTACCTTAAAAAATTGTTTACGTATATGTAAAATATATTATTATATTCACAAACATTATATATGTACATTAACATTTTGGTGTAAAATAATGTAATGACATAATTTTACGTTAGTTGACCAAAATAATTCCATATAAAAATATACAGTAATAAAATCTTGAATAATTAAAACTTTTCTGGGTTGATGATTTGTAAAACACAAAATATGGAAACAGAATTCACCCAGATATCCAAACACAGTGTTAGGTTCTCTTGTACATAAATAGGTATTTTTATTTGCATGCTATCACCTAAATATTAAATTTTTATTAAATACTAAACTGACCAAATTAAAATCATAATTTAACAGAATTTGATCAGCTATAGAAGAAAAAATAGAGAAGTAATAATTTAACTAAATAGAGAATCAAACTTGTACTATTATTATTATTATTATTTTTAAATGCAAATTTTAACTTCTAATAAAACTTAAATTTTAACTCAATTTTGAACGATCTATTTTTATTTTTTAATCTTGCACTACTTAAAAAAACATATATTTCCTGTCAATTTTGTTTTAAGTTTTTTTCTTTTAAGAAATACTTATAAATTTTGTTATGAAAAAAATTTACAAAAAATTGTTGCCAATTATTTTTTTTGCAAAATATTTTGTATAAAATACTTCTCACAACAAATTTTGTAGGAAATATTTATAAATTTTATAATTTTATAGGAAATAATTATTTACGAAAAAATTACTTGTCAATTAAGATTTTTTAAAAAAATAACAAAAAAAAATATTTTCCTGTAAATATTTTTAACAAATTTGCAAAAACAATCTCATGTAATACGAGAATTTTTAGTAACCTTGCTTGCAATATTATTAATCCTTACAAATTTAATTGTTTTGATAAAATAAAGATGAACTAACTATATCAATACAGAGAAAGTTATTCGATGGAACAACGTTAGATGTTAGGATTACTTGTATCACTGTAGTTTTATCTAATATATAATCAAATTTTTAATATGAATATTATGTTAGAAATATTTTAATATAATTTAAAAATAAATAATTAAAATAAAAAATTTACTGTTACATATGTTTTTATAGACCTTTAATTTATGGGTTAATGTTTTTGATGGTTAACGACTATATTATTATTACAATTTACTTATTTGTCTCCCTTCTCTACCTATAAATACTACCTAGGTGTATGGGGAAAGACACAACAACAACCGAAACAATAAACACTAGAGTTTTTTCTTAAAAGTGTTATTCCTTTCTTCTCTATATTATCTTTAAGACAGTGGTGTCCATAAGGTTCGGAGATCCTTCGCTGCACTCGATCGATTGTGTATTTGTATTGCCCTGTGTAGTATAGGGGCCTTTTCTCTCTAAGGATAGCGCTATGCGTGCCTCAACCCAGGATATTTCTACTTCTTTCCTCAACTATTTTTTATCTCTTATTGTTATTATAATTGTTGATCTCTGATTAATATTCATTGTTTTATATATATGTCTCAGTATTATTATTGATTTAATAATTATTATTAAATCATTTTATATTTTTATTATTACTAGTATTATTTGAGTAATCATTTTCTAACATTCTTAGAGAGAAAATTTTTTGTTAGTTCTATTTTTGATTACTCGTTTGTATTCATTTCTAAAATTAAAAATAATATAGATCTGAAGACTGAAAACACATTTTATTAACTAAAGTGTTTGTTATGGTTATAATTAAATCAATTTCAACTAAACCTAAAAATTTATGTGTACAATTGGGGTTACTTCTATTGGTAACAATAAATGAAATTATGGATAAATGAATTTCTTGCTTGTTGAATAATTTTTTGTGATGTCTAAAGCTAATGTTTTTGCTGTTATATTAATTTATGCTTTAATATTATCTACTCTTACCATTGATAAAGATGTTCCATATCATGAATATATTTTAACTGTTTTGTATGAAAACAATTATCAAATAATTTGTCATACTAAAACTATTGTATTATGGAAAACACTTGAACTAAACTTTGCATTTGCAAAGGAAAAAAATTAGCTTGATATTTATATGAAAAAAAAATGACTAATAAATTATCAGATTTATGAATAAAAAGGATTTTTTCATGTTTCTGAATTTAGAAACTTCCTTACTACTCAACAATGTTATGAAGTAGTTTTTTATTACAATAAATTATTAATTCAAGACATGTGTTTTGGTATGTAAATGATATACTTGTGATGGCTTGTTTGAGTTAAGTGCTTTTTTTTTCTTGTAATAAAATATTTAGTAACTTTTTCTTTGATTATTACAAATGTTGAAAGCTATGCTATATAAAATGCTATTATTATAATTGTTGAGAAATTCTGGTTAGAGATCATTCAAATTATAAAATTTTGAGGTACAAAATTAATTAAATAGAGAAGTGATGATACATGTCTTTATAAATGACTGTTCTGTGTGAAACTCATGGTATTATTCATTATGTAACATCTTCATATAGTGTATGGTGTTAATATGACAGTGCAGCGAAAGAAAGAAAGAAAGAAAACTGCTTTTGTTTGATATGGTAAATGTTATGCTTCAAGTTCTAGCTTACCTAACATTATATTAATGAAATTTTATATCCTACTTATCATATTTTGAACACAAAATATTGTGATAAAACTTGTTATGAGTTATGAAAGAAAAAAGAACCACATTTAAAATATTTCAAAATGTGGGGGTGTCTTGTAAAGGTTAATATACCTTTTAATGAGAAAAGAAAATCTTTGGTTATTTATATCGATAAGTATCTAGAGGTGTTTCTTTTAAATGATAAATTATCTAAATTTGTTTGTGATACCTCTAGTACTGTTTTGCCATCTAGTGATAATATTATTTGTGTTTTTCCGAGTTATGACAATATGTCAAATTTCTTGAGATGATTGAAGGATAATGTAAATTGGATATTGATTATGGTGACACAAAACCAACAACTGGTTACACTAGTGCAGTAAGGGCTTTTTGCCCCGGTTATTTTCCTCATTTTGCCTCGGGTCTGGAATCGAGGCATATTGGGATGAGGCCAAAAGGCACCCCTTTTGGCCTCAGTTGTTACCCGAAACCATAGAGTTCCTTTTATGCCTCGGTTCTAAATGAACCAGAGCCATAGTGTTCCATTTTTGCCTCGGGTCAAAATAGAACCGAAGCCATATAGTAAAACTGCACCACGAACTAGAGCGCTGGAAAACGCACCAGGAAGCCATTGCAGCAGTGTAACCATTGGATCAGGAACAGCCGCAGCTGCACCTCCATCAACTGTGCGACGCGCGCCTGCACCTGCAACACATCCAACCAGCTTCACATTAACGCAACAAAGCCATCTCACCTGCAACTAAAACGTACCAGTGCCACCATCTTCCTCGCACACGAACGCAACTGCAGCGTCGTCACCCATCACCACCGTGAGTTTCAGCAGCGGAAACGCGAAGCTTCCTCGCCCACCAACTATCCTCGCCGGCGAAACGCAGCAGCCACAACCATCTTCTTCCATGCATATGCACCATGCTCGAGCAAGTGCCATGAGCGAACCAGATCTGCATATGTTCGTTGTTAGCCACCGCGCCACCTACAACGAACCATAACCATGGCCAACCTCCATGGAAGCCACCGCGTCATGCTCAGCAGCACCACCGTGACCGCGAGTTCCGGCACCGCAACAACAACCTATGTTCCGTAACAACAACAACACCGTTTGGACCTGTAACCACCAAGGCAGCACCTGCAACATTCACCATCAACACAGATCCATTGCTTGCACGCGAGCCAGATTCGAACCATCATCAACGCTGCGCAGATCTGCAACTGCGACCAACACCTCCATTGCAACAGCGAGAGCAAGATGCATTCTCCGCAACGCTCCAACACTGATCTGCACCATTAACGCTCACGCAAAGGTTCATTGCGCCGCGACACACAACCTGTAACAACAGCGTCAACGAGCCATGGAACCTGCACTAGCCATTGCAACTCCACCATCTCCGTCGCACAGCCACATCACAGGAGAAGAAGAAGTACCGGCAGCAGCGCATCCAACCATCACCACTGCGCCTGGAACAGCCATGCCGGAGGGAGAAGAGAAAAGGTATTATTGCAGAGAGGGGCGCAGGGAAGAAGAAGAGAAAGGGGGCTCAGGAATTTGGTGCCCTAATTAAACCATATGGCCTCGATTATTAATTGAACCGAGGCATATAGCCCTATTTGACACCGTTCAAACCCACCCGAGGCCAAAGAGGTAACGGCTAGTGGGTTTTTGGCTTCGGGTCTGTGTAACCGAAGCATATGAGCCTCCTTTCGCACCAGTTTTTGGCGAACCGAAACATATACCTCTCTTTTGCTTCGGGTTAAGCTGAACCGAGACATAAAAGTTGTCTGAAATTGCAAAAATGCCACCGTGCCATTATATGCTTCGGTTCCTGGGTAACCGAGGCATATAAGGCGAGGTAAAAATCAATTTCTGCACTAGTGTTATGGTTATGTTTTAACCTTGGATGAAGGTGTCCTATCATGGAAATATGTTAAAAAGTTGTTCTTTATGTCTCATTCCTATGACGAGGTATACTATAAATTGTGGCAATAATTAGGTTGAGGTATGTGCATTATTATGCTTATTTTATAAAATACCTCTTAATAAACCCAATGATTGAGGTATGTGCATTATTTTATAAAATACCTCTTAATAAATCCAATGACAATTATTGTAGGGGTGTGAGTCACAAACCACCCTTTGAGGGTTTACCTAGTGAGTGTGATGGTGGGGCCGCCATTGTGAGACATGGGCAAGTCTCTAAGTGACACTCATGAAACAAGAT
>Ga0214545_1007420_pt1 | contig 18343 bp, 4 predicted proteins | sample CNSS4metaG_FD_160064 | JGI IMG/M metagenome (GOLD analysis project Ga0214545, IMG submission 160064) | Root nodule microbial communities from cowpea collected in UCLA plant growth center, Los Angeles, California, USA - CNSS4 | ecosystem: Host-associated > Plants > Roots > Nodule | place: USA...
ATAAAAATATTATATATATAAAGAGATATATATATAAAAATAAAATATATATATATATATATATATATATATATATATATATATAAATGATTTAATAAATATGATAGATAAAAAATATTTTAATATATTAACATGTAGGGTTATAAATTTATTTTTATTGTTAAAATTTATGTAAAATAGAACTGCATAATTATTAGTTAATAAAAATAAAAATAATTATTATTATTATGACAAGAACGAATAAAGAATGATTATTTTCATAAATACATTCAAATACATGTAAATATATTATAATTTTAGAAAAAATGTTATGAAGCCTCCCTGCTTAAATTATTTCCTACAAATCAACGTAAACTCTTCGCCGTTTTAGTTCTTTCATATATTATTTCAGTTAAATCTATTTTCTGATAAAAATAGAAAAGATTAATTGATAAACGTAAAAGTAGTAACATCATAATTATGGACTCAAAATATTCTTTCTCTTGTTTTGGGAGAAAAAAAAAGTCACAAACTCGATTAGTAGGTTATTAAGATCTGTTGCTGGGATGAAAGGAAATGTAGTTAAAATCTGAGAATTAGTTTATTAAAAGTATTTGAAAAGAATTATATGATATACATTATAACATTTTTAATATATTATTATTATTATTTCACATTTTAAATTTAAAATAATTATCCAAGACATTTGTAATAGTTGCACGATGATAGTAAATCAAAATAAATAAATGAAATTTACTCCATAATTTTAATGAATTGATAATTTTTTAATTTATAAAATCTGAAATTACTAAACCCAATTAAGAAATAGACATCTCTCATCGTGTTTATATAAATGTATTTAAAACATTGTTTACTTTTGTTTCAGGATTTGTTTCTTACAATTTTGCTGCTGTAAAAGTGTGAGAAGTTATTTTTATAATATAAAAATAATTTAGTTTAGTGGTCAAAAATTATCGATTACTTTAATATTAAGTGGGACTTTCTCCCGAGTAAGCATTTATTGATAAGGTTGGATTTGATTTGATGCGTCAGTGCTAGAGCTTAACTATGGAACAATGCATCAACAAAAATATTATTATTTTTTGCCAAGACATTAGAATGATATTCGATAATTTCAATACAATTATATTTATACATATGAGTCTCATCTCATCTTGCATAAATGGAGTCGGTTCTCATTGCAATAAAAACTTTAACTTTTAAGTCTAAAACTTGACTCTTTAATTTCAAAATTACGATTAAGTTTATATATGTTAAAATATAAACTTTGATTAAATTAATATAATTGAAAATTTTAAAGTTTTATAACAATGTAATTACGTATTTACACGTAATATTAATAGAAACGCATATTTCGTTTTAACAAAGTTTTTAAAAGAAACACATATAAGAAAAAAAAACGCAACATTCCTTCAGCGGAAACAAGTTATAAAAGATAAAAGATATGAAATGTATTATGCATCCCAGTTAGTCCGACAACAAAAAAAAAAAAGAAAAAAAGAAACTATTACAAATACCTAATATTTAAGGTAAGTCGGTGAACATTTTGGTCAGTTTACGTTTAAGATTGTTGAGCTGAGTTTGAAGGACGACAATTTGAGCATTAATTACGGCGATCGTAATTTGTAACTCTTTTTCTCGCCGTTGAGATTGAGCTTCTCGCTGTTGACATTGAGCTTCTCGCTCAAGAGCTTGCCGATAAATCTGGTTTATATCCTCAACCGCCTTATTCATCTTCTCCCAAGTGTTTTGAACATCAAGAGGAGAATGAGGATTGGCCATGATAAGTGAATTAGATGAATGGACGGGTGTAGCCCAACTTTTGAAAAATGAAGTTTGATACTGGGGTGAGGGTTTTATAGAGACCACAACCGTATCGATGAGCAAAACAAAAAGGATGAAATAAAATGAAATTCTAAGGGTATAAATAGAGTTGAAGTGGGATAGCGTTGGGAATATTATTTAATATATTTTTTATTTAAATTAATTTTTAAAAAATATTTCAATTTTTTAGATATATTTTGATTTTAAAAATTAATTATTATTTTATACTAAAAGTAAAATATTTTAAATATTTTATATTTGATATTTTGTTATATTTATATATATATATATATATATATATATAAAAAAAGATGATATATTAATAAAATACAAAAATATGTTCATTCATATCACTTATATCTCTCATGTTTATCTTATTTTCAAAAGTTTTAAAAATTCCAACATTTAAATCATTCATATATTACTTTATATTCACCCACACGCTTTTAGACATTCATTTTGAAGAACGAAAAAATTGTATATTATTTTATTGGATTTCAATCTCTCATTAAAAACAATTACACATTTTTTTAAAAGACAAGGAAAAATTCAACCCCGTGTAGAAAATTTTCAAACTATTTACATTATTCAGGAATTATGAGATGGTGTAAAGTCAATAGGCCATTTTAGTAAATACCTTGCAACCACACATAACGTTGCAACATTTTAAATTCAATGCAAAAGTATATTAAATTTGAGCATGATTGTAATCTAACCGTTAAATTAGCTACTAAAGATTGGACTTATAATTAATCACACGTAAAAGACTTGAGAATGTGATTAGATATTTGTCGTTCAAGTTTTACCATAAGGGTCAATTCACATTAGGGATGTTAACAGGACTGGTACGGTGCAGTATCCGTTGGATAAATATCCATCCCGTATTTGTATTTACATCTGTCGGGTATCCGTTATACGGACATTTGCATAATTGTTTAATATTTATGGGTACCCGTGGATATTTACAAAAAAATAAAAATAAAAATTTAACAACATATTTTAATCGTAAATTCAAATAAAATAAAATACATAACATTCATAAATTTTAAACAAAGTCAAAATAACCCATTTAAATCGTTTTGAATGACAGTTTACAAAGAAATGATTTGTTTTCAAAACTAATTGATAAAAAAATAACTCATTCAAAATCAATATTAATATTTAAATTATGTTATTTTTATTTTTTAATTTAAATTAGAGTATAGTGGGTACGAATATTCACGAGTTCGAATACTATGATACTTGTACCCGCCTTGTTAACATGAATACTCGTACCTGTTATCCGCGGGTATACATTTATAATATCTACTTCTTACCCGTTGCAGGTTTTATCCATAGATACCCAAAAATACAGATTTTTTTGACATCCCTAAATCACACTATCAAGAACTGCAAGGATAATGGATGTGGATATTAAAAAATATGTTTAGGGAAATTTTAAAAAACTACAAATAAATATGTTGCACAACAAAAATAAATTAATGTATATTACCAAGAATATGGAACACTATTAGAGCTGGATGATATCTTAATCTAATCAAGAATCCGAACATTACATGAGACTCACATGCATTCTCTATCTTCCTCAGACTCTAAAATATTATTCTTTTGATTTACTTTTTAATAGTTGGTTCGAAATTAGAATTTAAAGTACCTGGAATTGTAAGGAAGATAGAACATTTTAAAATAAAAGATTATTGCAAAACATCGTGTGGATGAAATGAAGGGAATATTTTTAAGTAGTTAAAAATTATTATAATTTAATAATTAATATCGATACTTTATGGACTGAAGGTTGATTGTAGGAGAGTTGGAGTACTCTGGACAAGTTTCTATAAATTGAGTTGAGAGATTATTCGTGTTATATTGACTAGTTTGATTCTATTTTTTACCATAACAAAGAATGAAGTTCGATTTTTGGGTAAATGGAGTCGGGTCATCCATGTTCATGACCATGTAATGTAGTTAATTAAATGATAATTTACCAAATTGATATAGTTTATCCTTTGAAACAGGAGTGGTTTGTGTCGGTTATTTTTTATTTCTCAATATGGGTTCAAAATGGGTCAGGTTAGATTAATCAAAATAAAAAAAAAAAAAAAAAACACAAAAAATTGTGACTCATTCTATCACATGATAGATATATTAATTCGCCATTTTTTAACCTTTTTAAAATTTATTTACATGTATACATGTAAATAAATATTAAAAACATATTTATATAAATATTTTTTAAAAAATTAATTGATTATTTAATGTTTTTAATTAGATAAATTAAAATATTATTATATTTATTGTTTTTGTATGGAATCGATATGACGTGCATGGTATGACCTTATCTGAAGAGTGTTGTTATAGTTGAAGAGTGTTGGATTCCTATTAGAATGTCCTTATCTGATTCAGAGAGTGGGGAGTAGGTACCTTCAAATATTTTGACGCTTAAGTCATTGGTAAAAAAGTATACGAGTTCTCCTACTATAAGAGAGAGATCAATATGTCCTTTACCTGACACTAAACTACTAAACTACTTGTTTGTAATGACCTTTCATTAATTATCTCTATAAGCGTTTATATTCCTTTGCAGATGTCAGTGAATAGCTCATAACAACCATACCGTTAAGCGAATTAGTTGCAGATCTTTCCTCCAACCAATCTGACTGAGATACATCTAACCCCGACATTGACGTCCCACATACCATGCACTTGGCCTTATAAGCATTTCATGCCCTTGATGAACAACATGACTGAGTAATACTCGACCTTATACATGCACTTGGCCTTAAAGCTTTTCAGGCCTGCAAATGAACAACATGGCTGAGTACTACTCAGCCCTATACAATACATTGACATATTAATTTGCTATATTATAATTAACAATAAGAACCTAATTAAAAATTTTAATGAATTAAATTATAAAATTATTGCATAGTTACATTTAAGAAAATAATATAATTTTTTTTATTTAATTTTTTAATTTTAAGAAAGTCAATGATATGGATCAAATGATATGGATCAAACTAATCTATTTTTGATATTTTAATTCAGTAAGCTAGTAGGTTGAACCAAAACTTATTGACAAGTTGAAAAATCCAACTCGACTTGTCTTGTTATGTCTTCCTAATTTAATGTATGGATTGAAACTCATAAAAATAAAACCACGCTGATTAAAAAATATATAAAAAAATTGTTATCAACTAAAACTAAAGTCTTATTAAGGATTGATTGGATCAAATTTTCAATACTTCTCATCATAACAGAATCAAACACGTAATTATTACGAATTTTACAACAATATTTTCTGTAAATAAGAATGTAACTCAAAACAAGTTACAGTTAAACTCTTTGGTTTGAATTCCTAAGAAACTTAAACCAGAACATATTCATATATAAATATTAATAACTTAAAGATTTTTATAAAGAATAACAAAATTGATAGATTACAAATTTAAAAATACTTTTTAAATAATGTGATGGTATCCAAAAAAAATTTGAAAAATTACAAGCATAATAAATGCCTTTTCTGGGTTAAAAATACATTTGAATGTTACCTATATTTTAGAGATATGTGAAAAAAACAAATTAAATACCACAAAAAAGGTTATTTCCTGTAAGTATTTAAAAAAAAACAGAAAAAAAAGTTATTAAAAAGAAATGATAGGATTGGTCAACTGGACCAAACTCTAAGTACATAAAGAAACAAGAAGAAAGTTATTGAAACTTAAGAATATCATGGCCCAAAACGATGATACAATTCTATTGCTGGACCCAAACTTTAAATGCTTGCGTATGTGTGTTAAAAGTCCCTGTCAACGAGTTCGGCCCCAATAATAGTCTGAAATATTTTCTGAGTAAAAGCGATATTTGCACAATAAAAAAAATTAAGGGAAGAAAATAAATTTTACGCATTGGTTAAAACATTTCATTACATCTTTTTGTCACGATATTTTCTTTCTAATGAAAATGTGTAATGTTTGTGGCTAATAACTATTTTAAGAATTTATGGTGTGTTTAAATTTGACAATTTAAGAAAGTGATTTATTTTTTTAAAAATTTTAAAAAATTTTCAACAAAAAGGACATGTTTAGATGAGAAATTAAAAGAAAAATGAAATTGAAAAATTTTAAAAAAGTATTTTAAATAAATAAAATAGTATAATTTGAAATTCATTTAAAAAAATAATGAAACTGAAATTTTCCAACTTGTGGAATTGTTTATTGGTCAAGACAAAAAAGTCTACACGTAGAAAAAGATGAGGATCAGACAGAAGATCGAGACTAGTCAGTTCGGGTAGAATGTCGAGTCAGGTCGGACCAAACCGAGACGAAGGTCAAGCCAGGTTAGCTAGAGGCGGGATGAAGATCAAGCCGGGTAGGTTCAAGACGGGATGAAGGCCAAGCGGGGAAAGCCCGAAGGTCAAATCAGACCAAAGGTTAAACTAGGTCGGGTCGAAGATTGAGCCAGATCAGATCGGGTCAAAGGCCGAGCCAGATCGAAGGTCAAGCCGAGTCACGCTACGCCAAAGGTTGAGCTAGGTTAAAGTTTAAGTAGGGTCGGGTCAGGTCAAACCGAGTCAAAGGTCAAGCCAGGCTAAAGATCAATTTGAATCGAAAGTTACGACGAGTTGTATCGAATTGAAAATTGAGCTAAGTTAATTAGACTTAAAAATAAAGTTGAGTTTGCCATAAAATATAAATTAAATTGCTTTATCCAAAAAAAAAATTGAAATAATTCAATGACTTCATCTAAACTAATTATTTTAAAAAAATTTAAAAATAAATTACAAATAATTCAGTTACTATATATTTTAATTTATTGAAATGGTTAAAATCCATCGTCCAAACATTATAATAACGAGTTTTACTTTGACACCAAAAATTCATTTGTTTTGTTCATTTTTTATAATTATATTGTTTGTACGAAAAATGAATAAATAGTATAATTTTTTTTTATCCACAAAATTTTGAATTCAATATTCTATTTAAATGGCTTAAGTCGCTATCTGTTAAAACAATTTTTTGTTTGTTATTATCACGCTATAATTGTCGTATGTCTGAAAAAAATACGTTCATTTTGTTAAACTTCACTGTTTTCAGGTCAAAAGAAGATCTTTATTAGACTTGTTGCTTAATTTGTATATATATATATATATATATATATATATATATATATATATATATAATATGATTTGTTTAAAAAAAATATTAACTCAGGGAAACGAAGATAATAACAGTGAACAACAAATCCAATGCGAGGTTAATGTAATTCCTTCATCCAAAACGAAAATAAATACGAACACGTGTTCATACCAACTCGTTAGAATCCCTGATTAATTTGTTATATATATATATATATATAATTTTTTTATATAAATTTTATTTTTATAATATAATTATTAATCGACTTTTTCAAAAATATAATTATTAACTATTTTTAAAGTAACACTAGCTTGAAATATTTGTATAAAATTGTCACGGATTTATTATTATATTTATAATTTAGTTTTACCTGATAAAGTTCAAGTATTTTTACTATTCTCATTTCTTTATATTAACTTAATATATTTATAAATGATTAGATTGGCTAAAGATGTGAGTATTAAATCATCATTCCTTGACTGTAATAGCTCTCCAAAAGATTTATATTCAATTACTTTTGGAAAATTAAGTAACTACATCAATTATTTAGATAAGGAGATAAAAAGGAACTCAATAAATAAATAGAAAAATAATAAAATACCATTTTAGACTATTTTTGTTTAATACTTAATATGTTGTGTTGAAAATTAAAAATATAATATTCCACTGGATTGAAAATTAAAATTTTAATGTTTTAAGAACTAAAATCAAACTTTTAATTTGTAAGGATATTAAACTCGATTTCTAATGTTATAAAAATAAGATTAAACTTTTAAAATCTACACTCACTAATATCAAACCTTTAATATTTCTAGAAACGAAAATAAATTTACACCCACAACCTTAGGGTTTTAGAGGAATAAAAATATTTATATTTTCTACTTTATCCCATACTAGCTATTTCTGATATTCACAAGAAGTCAGGAACATCATTCAACAAGAGAGTACTAATTTATAACCGAAACTCAATAAAAAACAGATAACCTTGTATCATAAACTTTTTATTTCTTTTAAACAACGCCCAAACATACAAACAAATGACTTTTTTACAATAAAATATCAGTTTGGTATATAAATTATTTATTTTCTTTTTTACATAAAGAATGTGAATAATGCACTCTTAAAATTATGCATATGGACAAATTATACTATCTAAATGTAAATTGGACACAAACTCACATACCTACTAATATATCTTGTTCTTTCACGTTTTTTAGAAAAAATTACTAAATTTGATCGTAAGGCAATAGTTAAGGGGTTGTATCTCTTATATATCTATAGTTTTATTCTCTTGTGCATAGTTGTTCTTGGAGTTTATCTTCCTTCTAAGTCTGTTGTAGCATGAAGCCTACGAAGAAACAAACAAAAGTTGGCTAATGATTTGATGCACACCATGCTTGATAACTTCCTGAAAATCAGGTTTTCTATATCTGTATGTTGGTCATTTATACCACGTGAAAGTGTTACCCTTCATCCAAGACCATGCAAGTTACGCACGCAAGTCAAAACATCCTTGAATTAAAACCATCTAACACCTCTCTGTTTCTCTCCATTAACCACTGTTTCAATAACTGAAACATAAGCATCAATTTTGACCATCAAAATTGTGTAAAAAGCTTTCATGTGGGTATTTAAGGAATCAAAAGTCTCTAGTCCCAGGTCAGCTAAAATACCATGATCAATGGGTCCAAAATACTTTATTGTTAGCACATAAATAATTAAATAAATAATTCAATCATGATTGCCATTGACTTTTATAATGAAGATCATGATATCTAATTCGAAAAGAACTTGTGTTTCTTTTGATGATGAAGAAAGGAACTTTTCACCAAACACAGCCGTGTGATATGAAAAGGTGGCCACGTGCCTCACATACGAATTGCCACGTCAAGATACGAATAAGGACTTAGGACCGCAGGTTCGTAGAGAATCTGAACACTGAAACAGTAATAGATAAAGAGAGGGTCAACAGGGAGAAATGGCACGTCCCAGTAAATAAATAAAAAAAGAAGGGCAGGAAAGGGAACTGGAAATGGAATACTTGGAACAACCGGAACGCAGGAGAGAGAGGAAAAAGCCAAAAAGGCCCATCCAAACAAAGCCTTATTCTCTCTCTTTTTAAAAGACACTTGTGGTTTTCTTTACACTTTGCTCTCGCTCTTGCTCTCTCACCCTGCGTTATCCTTCGTGCGTGCGCTTCTCGAACAATCTCCTCTTACCGATCTCATCACTGTAAGCTATGGACTTCCAATCCATCGCCCTAATTTCTTGATCGAATTCTACAATCAATTATTGTATAGATCCCTAATGCATTTGCGGATTATGTTTTGCTATTGATTTCGCGGATCATTGCTGTTGGCCGTCAATCTATCATCTCTCTGCTGTTTTTCAATTTTTAAATTCATAATTTCTCTTTGTATTTGGCTTTCGGATTTGTTCGGATTTCGATTTTGTTAGCTTTGAACAATTGTGATTAGGTCTTCTATTGTCAATTATTCCCTTTCTGTCTGTCTAATTTTTTGTTCCTATTAGTGTTTGGCTGATGTTAGGTTTCTCAGCTGTGTACTTCAATCTGCTTGTTTATTTTATTTGGATTTATGTATAAGAATTAAAGCTGTGTTTTATGATTGTAGTTCACTTTCCTTGTGCCATCGATATTTGTATTTCTAAATTTTCATGTTATCAAATGCTCAACATTTTTTATGATATCTATTTTTTCATAGTATCTTAAAGTGACTATGTAACAGTGCTAAGCGTTGTTATTATGTTGTTGGGTAAAGGGATTGATGATAAGTTGCACCATCATAGTTTTTGTTGAGTTCCTGAGGCAAAATAGTATTTAGTTTACTGAAAGTAGGCTTTCCTGCATTTTTTAAGCACATCTCTTGGAAGATTTCTGATTCAAGTTTGATCTGCATTGTTTGCAATATCCTGGTGTTTGTTTGACTGTTGACAATGATTTGTGTTTCTCAGTTTGCTGAATTTTTATCCAGGGAAATCATGAGTGACGAAGGAGAAAGGACTTGTCCTCTCTGTGCAGAAGAGATGGATTTGACTGATCAGCAATTGAAACCATGCAAATGTGGTTATGAGGTTCGATTCTATTACTATGATTTTGTCATTAGACAATAATCTGTAGGTTTTTATATAATATCATGTGTTCATTAGAAGAATTATTTAATTTCTTTGTTAATCTGGTCACTATTTATTTTTGAATATATATTTTACTCTCTTTTCATCTTTTAACATTCGGCATTATTGTTCTTCTCCTCCTGATTTGAGTACACCATCACCATCTGTTGCTGATTATTGCTTATTTACTAAATACTGTGGGTTTCTCTCTAACTATTATTGTATCAATGATTTTATTTTTTTCTGTTTAGAATAAAATGCCACTCATTTCTTGTATACCAACATGTATTTAAGACACTGGCTCCGTTGTTTACTTTTGATTTTCCAGTTGAAATTTTTATACCTGACAGTAATGGTGAATAATGTCTTTTAATCTACACTTGACCGTAGATATGTGTCTGGTGTTGGCATCACATACTGGATATGGCTGAGAAGGATGACACAGAGGGACGATGCCCTGCGTGTCGTTCTCCGTATGATAAGGAAAAGATTGTTGGGATGGCTGCAAACTGTGAGAGGTTATTCTGTTAACAGTACATTCTTGTAGACTTGAAGTGTTGTACTGCTTTCATAAGCCCTTTTTCCTTTTTTGTTAAGCATGCGGGCATTTGCATAACCATTCCAACACTCTAAATAAGCTATCTCTTTAATATTATGCTATATATTACGCAATATACAATACATTCCAGTTATCTTTTGTCTTTATGATCGAACAAAAGAAAGTTCCAGTTGTAAGAATTTTGTTTCACAATTTTCTGCCTTACTACCTAGAAACTTGTTTAAGGTACCAAACTTGGCCATCTTGTTGAGTTTCTCTTGTTAATTAATTCTTTGCTTAGACTGGTGGCTGAAGTTCATATGGAAAAAAAGATGAAAAACCAGAAAGCAAAGTCTAAATCATCTGAAGCACGGAAGCAGCTCAGTAGTGTGCGAGTAATTCAGCGGAACCTTGTTTACATAGTGGGCTTGCCTCTCAATCTGGCTGATGAAGATGTAAAATTTTTCCTCATGTTTTAAATAGTTGCTATCTTGTGTATCTGTTTTGCTTTTTGGCTACCTTCCCCTCTCCTTTTCAATTTTTCTTATTCTATGTGTAAGTTTACTAATATTTTATCAATGTGCAGCTTCTCCAGCAGCGAGAATATTTTGGTCAGTATGGGAAGGTCTTAAAAGTCTCGATGTCTCGTACAGCTGCTGGTGTTGTTCAGCAGTTTCCAAATAGTACATGCAGTGTGTAAGTTTATGCTGTCCTAAACTTTATAGTTTAGCTTTTTTTTCCTTAGTGGTACTGTGCTGGATTATTAGTAGCAGCGGTGGTGACTGCCACTAGTGGCATAGAGCAGAATGACTCACGGATAATCCTAAATGTTTGTAGTGAAGCACTTTGCTGTTGTGGTCCGTAGTGGCCACTACTCTATTAGGAGTCATATTCCTTGTTTCAACCTCTTTAAGATTCACCAGAACGTAATAGTCTTCCCAAGTTTGACATTAAAAACCTCATTTAGAGATCTGAAATCACTTTGAACGTGCATCACACACCTATTTGACTGAGTTCTTGTACTCATATTTAAATAGTGTGCAATTAATTAGACGCCCCCCCTGTGCTCCTCATTTATGCAGGTCTACCTGTTTTATACCATCTGACTAGCCTCACTCTGTTCTCTGGCACCATCTCCATTATTTTCCGTACCTTCCTGTATTTCCGGCTTTATATGCTCTCTTGAACCATCTTTGACATTATGCTCCTTTGTTGTTTACTCAGTTCTCTCTCTGTTCCCTGTTCTCTCTTATTGTTTGGTTGCTGTAATGTTCTCTCTCACTGGTCATTCAAGATTTCTTCTCTGTTCTCTATTAGCAGCATGTGAATGACTCTCATTTTTGGCGTTTTCTTTTTCATTTATATTTGAGCGTGTGTATGTGTGCATCATAAGAATAACAACCATCCTGTGATAGCCATTTTGGGGTTGGCTCCTCTGTGTTGATTTATAGATTGATACTTTGGTACTCTTTGTTCTCTTTATTTTGTGTTATTGCTAATTTTCCATTGACTTCTTCTGGTTGCATGTATTTGTGATCTATTTTTTTCTCTTATCTTTTAATAATATAAATTTTTAAAATAATACGATTATTGATTAAATTATTTTTGAAGTTTTCCATTGCAATGGCTTCCTTCTGTTGTTGTCACTCCTCACTACGCTATTCCACCATAGCTTTTTGGAGGGTGACCACTATGCACCCCTTCCTGTCATAGTCTGCCTTGTTATTTTGGTTTTTAACTGGCTAGCTTCTCATTTTGATTTCTATCGTAAATGCTAGGTAGACCTTTTACTTTTTCTGGTTTCTTGTCATCCAGACAAACTGGATGTTATTGGTGTATGCATTTTTTTTTCTTTCTCTTTTTGATATTTCTCTTTTGTTAGTACTGGATGGAAGGAAATGACCAGCAAAAGGACTGCACCAAAGCAATTTCTTTTCTTGGAAATGAAATAGAAAACCCCATTTACCTTTTTTGGAAAAGTCCTTTTACCTTCTAAGCGCATGCTTTAATTTAAAGAAGACCAAAAAGGGATTTATGGCTTTCACCCTCTCCATGATATTCCCTGTTGCGTTTGCTTGCTTACCTTTATAAACGAAAATATAGCAGTTCCTGAAAGATTTTTTGCCCCCAGATATATTACTTATTCAAAGGAAGAAGAAGCAATTCGATGCATTAAAAATGTACATGGATTCGTTTTGGAGGGTAGACCTTTAAGGTATCTATATCTGGATTTATTGAAGCTATTCATGTATGGATGACTTGCCTATGATAGTCTAATTCGCTGTATTTTTTGTTTTGTACATCTGCAGGGCTTGCTTTGGAACCACTAAATATTGTCATGCATGGCTCAGAAACATGGTATGAAAATTACTAATTCCTCAGATTTTAACTTTTACAGTCGATGATGGTTAAGCTTGACTGGAGATAGATGTTCATGAACAGCCTTGCAGCAATCCGGATTGTCTATATCTGCATGAGATTGGCTCTCAAGAGGATAGTTTCACTAAAGATGAAATAATTTCAGCATACACTAGGTATTTTTCTTGAATGAATTTTAAAGCAAGACTTATTATGAATGTGTTGAATGATAGAATCTATTGTTTATACGATCCCATTATGATTAGATGAAGGATGGTGCTTTATCCTTTTCTGGTTAAGAAGAATGTTTTATTTCCTGGTCATATTACTTTTAAGTTTTAAATTGACATTGGTATATCTGTCAAACCTTTTATGGTACCACATATATGAACATCATAGCTAAAACTTTTATTTGCTTAAGCTTTTCTATAATATTATGTTGAATCATCTAAATGTTTATAAATCTTACTGCCCAACACTCCTAGAAAATCAAGGAAGTAATGAATCATAAAACCAATCCTTGAATTAATTGAAACTCCTCATGTATAGCAATCTCTTATTTCAGTGGCCATTGGCAAGGTTTTTATTTTTGCTGTAAATTAAAAGCTTCGTGTATTTTCTATATTGATTCAGAACGGATTCACTTAAGAGTTGATACAAACCAGGCCATCCATTTTTTTCTCTGTTCTATATTTCCTTTTTACCTTTTGTTATCAAAATCATGTGACCTTGGTCAAAGGATTGAATCTGTTCATAGTACTCATTGAATTCTAGGTTGCTCTAGTATATTACATTACATATAAAGGTTTCATTTGCTTTTTGACATTATAATTCATCCTGTTTATCCTTTTACAATTATTAATTAATTATTCATTATAAATAAATAGATATTTTTAAATTTATAAATAATATTATATTAAAAATCATAATATATATATATATATATATATATATATATATTTAAAATGTAAGTTATGTTTTGGAGTTGTAATAAATATTTATCAATATACGGTTGTTTTTAAATTGGCATTGATATGTAGTTAAGAAAATTAAGTATACATTTAAAATATAAACAGTTTAGTTTGAAACGATTGAGAATTTTTTTTGGCTTGTTGCCGAAGTGAAATGCACCTCCCAAAGTGAGAAGAGTGTTGAGAATTTCTTATAGAGAGAGTTAGCGCTTGGAACTCCAAGTTATAAATATAACAGTAGTTGTAGATGAATTCAAATAAGGGTATCCCAATTGGTGAGTCAAATTAAATTTCCTAGTTTGTCTTTGTTTGCAAACTATATATGCTTGCAATTGCATCCAGTGCTTTTCATTCAATGGTTTAGTCACTTGCTCTCTTGTTTTGAAGAAGTCGTGTTCAACAAATTACTGGTGCTGCTAACAACATGCAACGTCGCACTGGTGATGTGTTGCCACCTCCCTTGGATGATTGCACAGATACTTCATCAGGGAAACCAACTGTGAACAATGTGGTAGGATTTTCTTCATGCTTTCCTTAATTATTGCTTTGTTATATGACCTCATTTTTTTGGCGTGTATCTTTATTTTTGTGCTAGTTTGATATTTAGTTGCTTTAACTCCCATTTACTATAGGTTCTAACATTCTGTTTTTTATCATGGAGCAGACCACGGTTAGCATTGTTAAAGGTTCACCTCCTAATGGGAGTTCTGGGAGACCTATATCTCTTTCTGCTGCTGCATGGTAATGCATATTTTCTTGTATTCTGCAGTGAAGGTTAAAATAATTTAAATTTATAATTTTAAAAATTTCAACTAATGTGTTTGCTAGGGGTACGCGGGCTACAAATTGTCAGCCAGCTGCTGGTGGTTTATTATGTGCAAATGGATTGTCCAGGCCTAAACCTGATACAATCAACAACACACTACCCATTTTGTCTGCTGTTGAGGCTTCCTTAAATGGTGATGTGACAAAGAGACCACTGTCAAGTGATGGGAGTCATAGCATCACTGTCGGGGTAAAAGATGAATTATTGAAACCTGATAAACAATATAGTAGCATGGATAACAATTCTAGAGCTGGTGAAAGAACTTCAGCTTCTGATGTTCGTTTTTCACCTATGAAATTGAACAACCAGTTGTCTTCTCTACCATTACCCAAAGATGGTGATAGAGGCAGTTGTACTGCTATGAGTGCACCAAAGAACAAAGATGGTGATAGAGGCAGTTGTACTGCTATGAATGCACCAAATTCTATTGATATTACTGGACAATCATGCAGCTTTGGTTCTGAGGAAGCAATTATTTCTACCAGTGAAGAAACTGATAATTTGTCTTGTAATTTGTCTTCTATTTACATTGATAGAAACTCCGCAAATGATAACTACAGTCAACCCAAACCTATCAGCTCATGTGATAACATGTCGGCTAAACCAATTGAATCTCATGAATCACAGTATAATTCTGACAAACATAGAGATGTCATGATTACAAATGCAGACACTAAAGCTGCTGCAATAGATAATGAGGTTTGTAATGTAAAGGAATTATGTGATTTGTCAGTGGTTTCTCAATCTCAAGTACTATCAGTTAATACTGAAGTGGAAGATGACGTAACAACTTTTGATAATCAAAGACTTAAGGATCCAGAAGTTGTTTCTTCATATTTGCCAAAATCAACCAGTTTTCGTCATGTCCCAAATCATTCTCATCCACATCTCCTGCAGCATGGTGAATCATGCAATGTTGTAAATGCTGGTTCTTTAGATGCCAATTATGAAGTTGGGGATGACTCACTATTACATGCAAATAACATATTATGCAACGGATATTCTGAGAAATCAATGAGCTCTAGTTCTTATGGTTTCCTCCAAGATGAAAGGAATGAACAACATATTGGAAGTTTATTCAGTGAAACGGTTAGTATCGGAAGTGATGCTGTCATGGACAAGGGTGAGAATAGTATAATTTCAAATATTTTGTCCATGGAGTTTGACGCCTGGGGTGACTCGGTAACATCACCTCAAAGTTTGGCCAAGTTGTTGGGTGACAAAACGGACAAGCAGAATGGCTCACTAAAAAAATGTAGTTCTTGGAAAATTCAAAGTAACAATCAGTCCAGATTTTCTTTTGCAAGACAGGAGGAATCCAAAATCCAAGCCAATGTACATGCATCTTCTGGTGCCATTCAACAATATCCAAGCAAGGGCTCACTACATGATTTCGTGGAAAGAGACTTTTCTTTGGACAAGCTAGGTATCACAAATGGCTTCCCCTCCAATAACCTCGAAGAATCTGGAAATCTTGGCAGTGGTCAATTTTTTCCTTCAAACAATAAGCTTTCTGGTGGGTATTTATAGCTTACTTAAATCGGATACCCTAGGTTTTATAGCAACACTTCTTATCATTAGTTCTTTTGCTGTTCGGTCATTGCCATACCTTTTATTGTGCCATTATTGTTTGTAGATTCTTGTTGAGTAAACTGTTTATTTCGAAAAACATCTTACTTTTGATAGGATTTGCCAGAACTACCTAGAAGCATTCAGCACAAAAAATTTCAATATTATATTTGTGTACATTAAAAGAATTGAGTTTTCATTAGGGTTGGTAAATGAACGATTTATTATAATGTACACTTGTATTGCCGTTGCTTAAGTATACTTATATCATCCGAAACCTTCCTGACAGGTCAACTGTTCAGGTATAGTTGATTTTTGTTTGCTAATTTTGATCGAGTTATGTAACCAAGTTTAAAGTGCAGTGACTGCTTTTAGTATCTTATTTTTTTGTATAGATATGTAACGACATTTCTTTATCATATTTTTCAGCTGTTTCAAGAGCACAAATTTCTGTACCACCAGGATTTTCTGTACCAAACAGGGCACCACCTCCTGGTTTCTCTTCTCTTGAGAGAACGGGGCACGCTTTTGACTCTGTTTCTGGTTAGTTCTTGTTTTGTTCTACTTTTTCATGTCTTTCTAGATATTTTGGTTTAATATCATTGTTATCACTTTGACAGGGAATTCGTTGCGTGACCCTTCTTTCTTACTGCGAAATTCATATCAAACACCCTCAAATGGAAATATCGGTGGTCCAGGAGACATTGAATTTATGGATCCTGCTATTTTGGCAGTTGGTAAAGGGAGAATTCAAGGTGCACGAAATAGCCCATTGCTGGACATGCGGTCCAATTACCCCGAACAGTTAAATTATTTGGAAAATGAGGCTAGAGTTCAATTATTGATGCAAAGATCTCTATCACCACAGCAAAACCTTCGATTTTCTGATATTGGGAATTCCTTTTCTCAGTTTGGTGATTCCTATGGCATCTCTTCTAGGTTAAATCAATCACAAGTCAGTAATCTGGCTCCATTTCCTCAGTTGTCTCTTCAGCAGTCTAGAAATGCAGTCTTGTCAAATGGTCAATTGGATGGATGGAACGAAGTGCAGACCGGAAATAGTTTGGGTGTGGCCGAGCTTTTAAGAAATGAAAGACTTGGATTTAACAAGTTTTATAGAGGATACGATGAACCAAAATATCGGATACCTAATTCTAGGGATCTGTACAACAGAACATTTGGGATTTGAAATTATTGGACATATTGACCATGGTAAAGCAAAGTCAGAATTAGACAAACAGAATTTTTCTGCATTGCCGAAGGTGATGAGGCAGGCTCATGACATAAATTGTCTACTGGGCTTCCAGATGATTAAACTATGGAGAAGTGCGGTTATAGCTGCAGCTGGTAATCATTTAACCCAAACTTACCCTTTTCTTTACTTTTTTTGGTTTAATTCTTGATTCTAAACTTCCGCTTACATCGGTTTTGTACATTATGCGTACAAGGTGCTAAACTAATTGTCCTTTAAAACTAGATTTAAAAATATTGTGATTTTGGTACCAAATTTTAAGTAAACTTTTCCATGAACGCTAATAAGGAGAAGAAAAAAAAATTCTTCATAAATTAAAATTGATTTGTAAAGTTAAAAAAACTGTTTAGGGAGAAATTGATATGAGAAAACTTGTATGCATTGACTTAGAGATAAACATAATTTTATCTTTTATACAAACTTATTTCATTTTTCCATATTTTCTTCCCCGATAAGTATTTATCTCATCTTGTACGAATTGCTGTTGAGTTTTTGAAATGTACAACACTCAATATTTCTCCCTTTTTACTGTGTAGTTCTTGATTTGTGGAAGCAAAGTTGGGTTGAGATTAAGAAATCAATCATGATGGATCGGAACGTGATATATTTGGCAGGTAGATCTTAGTTGAGTGTTTTCTCTCTTGGTACAGAGCATGGAAATCTGTTGATTGACTATCAAATAATTTCTCTCGTATATTTATTGATAATGTAATTTTTTCTTTTACTGATATTGTGGAT